>Ga0222712_10001657_pt1 | contig 26981 bp, 27 predicted proteins | sample C33_657DmetaG_FD_165043 | JGI IMG/M metagenome (GOLD analysis project Ga0222712, IMG submission 165043) | Estuarine water microbial communities from San Francisco Bay, California, United States - C33_657D | ecosystem: Environmental > Aquatic > Marine > Unclassified | place: USA: California... | reverse complement strand
AAATGGCTTCTATAGATGAAATTTCTTTTAATAAAAGAACTAATAATCTAGAAAAATATATTGTAGACGACCATGTTGAATTTCAATATGGATTAAAATGTCCGCCTAATGTTAAAGCAGCTGGATTCTATAATTATCTAATGAACAATAATTCTAAATATAAAAACAAATATAGAATGATTGGTAATGGCGAAAAATTAAGATTATACCACTGTGACCATAAAGTTTGTGAGATATTCGCTTATTTGCCAGGAGATCATCCATATGAGATAGCTCCTCCGGTAGATTATGAAACTCAATTTGAAAAATCTATCATTGATCCTTTAAATCGAGTATTAGGCTGCGTAGGTTTACAAACATTAAATAGAAACTTAATATATTCAACCTCATTATTTTAATATGGATAATTTATTACAAAATTTAAAACCAGAAGAAATAGATTTCGTAGAAAGATACCAAGATCTATTTTCACGTATAAAGATTATTCAAACTAGAATGGACGTGGTAGAAGAAGATATGAGAAAGGCTTTGGTTGAATTAGAAAATTTAAGAGAATTAGAAAAACAACAAAATAAACAAAATGGCAAAAAGTAACAAAACATTCTCATTTGACGATTTGAATGAAGAATTAAAAAATCTGAATCCCATGGGATCAGTGATGGAAATGTCAGACTTTAGTGAAATTACAGAGTACATCGATACAGGAAATTATCACTTAAACGCATGTATTTCTGGATCTCTTTTCAAAGGATGGCCAAATAATAGAGCTGTTTCAGTGGCTGGACCTTCGGGAACTGGTAAAACTTTCTTAATGTTAAATTCAGTAAGAGAAGCTATTGATATGGGTTACAGCGTAATCTATTATGATTCAGAAGCAGCTATTGATAAAGACTTAATGAAGAAATTCGGTATTGATATTTCCAAAGTAAATTATCAACCAGTTAATACTGTACAAGAATTTAGAACTTCTGTAACTACGATTACTAAGAAGATGCAAGAAGCTAAAAGAAATGGTGCAGAATTACCTAAAGTAATGATTTTATTGGACTCAGCCGGTAACTTAGCAACGCAAAAAGAAATTGATGATGCTACGTCTGGCTCAGATAAAGCAGACATGACACGTTCTAAAGTACTTAAATCAATCTTTAGAATTATCATGACACCATTAGCTGATTTAAAGATTCCTTTCTTATTTACAAATCACACATACTTGTCACAAGATTTTATGCCAGTTCATGTAGCTGGTGGAGGAACAGGACCAGAATATGCAGCATCTATTGTATTGATGTTAACTAAAGCACAATTAAAAGATGGCCAAGAAAGAGTTGGTATTATTGTAACAGCTAAACCAGCAAAAAATCGTTTTGCTAAACCACATCCAATTAAATTTCATTTAGATTTTAGTAAAGGTATGAACAGATATGTTGGATTAGAACAATATGCAACTTGGGATATTTGTGGTATCGCAAGAGGTACAATTGATCCAAAGACTAAAGAAAAGATTCTTAAAGATTCTTCTAGAACATGGATCTGTAAACATTTAGATACAACAGTTTCTAATGCTGAGTTCTTTACCGATAAGGTCTTCACCAAAGAGGTTTTAGAACAAATCGATACACATATTCAACCTATTTTTAATTATAACTCAGAAGCTCCAGACTTCTCTGTAGACGATATAATGGAAGATTAATATGAGCCAATTAGACGAATTAATAGAAGATAAATTACCAATTAAATACATCTTGGGTATTGAGAAGGAATTCGAAACATACCCAGATGCATTTGATATTGTATATGCCTATATTTTAAAGATTAAAAAAAATCCAGAGAGATATAAAGGAACTTTCACTAAACACGGTTTAATAACATGGGAATTTCCAGGCTGCTCTATTGATAATATCGACAATGGTTTAAAAAAGGCAATCGAGTTAGGCTTACTCGAATGTACTAATGAAACAGAAGACAAAGAAGCTTATAAAATAATTTTAAACCCATTTTCATAATGAAGTTCGGACAAGATTTTGAGAGAATATTTTTTAAGCTATCACTACAGAAACCTAAGTATTTAGAAGCTATTAAAAAAGGCTTTTATACTAGTGAAGAAATAGATGCATTACATTATTTAGCCACTAAATTCCATGAGAAGTTTCATGAATCTCCATCAAAGGAACAAATGAAACTCTTAGTACAAAGAGGTAAAAAAGAAGTAGATGAAGATCTAATCGATATTATTTATGCATCTGATTTAAGCCAGTATGATGAAGATTGGATGACATCTACTGCAGAATCTTGGATTAAATGGAGAAATTTTGATACAACATTAATTGATACGATTGAGTATATTAAAACTACTCAAGTTAATCCAGAAAACGTAGATGGTATTATTAGTAAAGTTAAAACTTTAATTAATGATAGAAATTCATTAACATTTAATTCAGATTTAGGTTTAGATTTCTTTAATCCATCAGATCACGTTCAAGAAGGTGTTACAAAAATATCTACAGGATATAACTTTTTAGATAGAGCTTTGGGTGGAGGATATGACAAAGATGGTACTTTAACAGTTTATGTTGGAGAACAAAATATTGGTAAATCAATCTATTTAGCAAACGATGCATCAAATTTTGTAAAGATGGGAACAAATACTGCTGTAATTACAGCTGAGATGTCTGCCCATAAATTTATGAAACGTATTGGTGCTAACATTCTTTCAGTTTCTATGAACGAATATGATGATAAAGCTAAAAATACAGATTGGCTAAAAAGAAAATTAGAAACTGTAGGTGATGGTTTAACTCCCCCTGGACAATTATTTGTTAAACAGTTTCCAACTTCTCAAGCTACGGTTCCAGATATTGAAGCGTACTTAAAACAAATAGAAGAAGAACGTAAAATTAAATTAGGTGTAGTAGTTATTGATTATATTAACATCTTGTCAAACTATAGAAATCCAAACTCAGAGAATACTTATTTAAAGATCAAACAAATTGCTGAAGATTTAAGAGCAATGGGTGTTCGTAATAAATGGCTAATTGTAACAGCAACACAGATTACAAGAAGTGGATATAATTCAAGCGATATTGGGATGTCAGATGTTGCAGAATCTGCTGGTCTTTCACACACAGCAGATGTCATGTTAGGTATTATTCAAGATGATATTATGAGAGCTAGTTATGAATATTGGTTAAAGATTTTAAAAATCAGAGACGGTGAAGGACGAGGAGTTAAATGTAAATTAAACATTAATTATCAATATATGCGATTGACTGAAACGGATGACATTAGTAATTCAAACATTCATGCGCTTTAATAAAAACAAAAATGGCAGAAATAACACCAACACCGCATAAAAGAGATAAAATCTTCGATAACACGTTTGAAGATCAAGACTTTCAATTGGATTCTAGTATTTCATTTCAAATCTCACCGCAATATAGTGATGATAGGGATGAAGAAGATAAAATTCAATTAGAAATGATCAGAAGAGATATACATGCTCTTATTATCAATTCTAGATTTAAAACATTTAATGATTTAGGAGAATTAGCTGAAAGTAAAAAACTCAAGAAGATTGATATTAATGAAATTTATGAATTTATTTCAGACGAATTAGTTTCTAAATATTCATTGATTGAAATATTTTCAGAAACTACTGATTATTTTAATATTAATCCAACTAAGTTCTATGCTTCTTTAGGTAATAAATTCAAAGAAGATCTTATACAAGAATTAGATCGCAGAACTAAAATTTTGAAAAAGAAAAAGATAAATCGTTTGTTCTAATGATAGAAGATAAAATTTTAAAACAACCTGTCAAAAGAGTGTGGGTCCTTGGGGATCTGCACTTTGGCGTTAGGGCCAATTCAGTAGAATGGCTTGAAATTCAACAAGATTTTTTTGAACAAGTATTTATACCTACTTTAAAAAAACATGTAAAACCAGGTGATGTTCTAGTTCAAGTCGGAGATACGTTTGATAATAGACAAAGCGTTAATTTACGTGTATTGCATTATTCTATTGAATTATTTGAAAAACTAGGTAAAATTTTACCAGTGCATGTTATTTGTGGTAATCATGATATTTGGGCTAAAAAATCAAATGACGTGAGTTCAATTGATACATTGAAGTGGATTCCCAATGTTCAAGTTTATAAAAAACCAAAATCATTTAAATGGCATGATAAAGAAATTTTATTAATGCCATGGAGAAGAGATACAGAGCATGAAGTAGAAACATTATTAAAGTTTCCTAAAACAGATATAGTATTTTGTCATTCTGAAGTGGCTGGTGTTGCATTAAATTCTAAAGTTAGAAATCAACACGGCACAGACACAGAATCATACAAAGGATACGCTGCCGTATATTCTGGACATATTCATTACAGACAAAAGAAAGGAAAATTAAGATTAGTAGGCACACCGTATGAATTAACTAGATCTGATTCTGGTAATGCAAAGGGTTTTGATTTAGTTGATTTAGAAACTATGGAAGAAACATTTTTTCAAAATGATGTTTCTCCTAAATTTTTAAAATTTAATTTAAAGAGTTTATACATGGTGCAATTAGGGGAATTTAAAGATCAAATTAGAAATAATTTCGTAGATCTTTATGTGCCTTCTAAAATAGCAACTTCAAGTGCACTTTCTAAATTAATTAATAAGGTGCAAAAGATTTCTAGAAAAATAGAACCTAGCATATATGAAGATGAATCTATGGTAGATACAGACATGTATGACATGGATCAAATAGAAGATCTTTATAAAAATTATAACATATTGCATTTGTGTAATTTATACGTTGAAGGTACAGGGCATGACGATGATATGAAACAAAAGCTTAAACAACGCTTAAAACAATTACACGATAAAAGCGCATACAACTACGATATAGAATGAGAATAAAATCAATTGAATTTAAAAACTTTGCATCATACGGTAATAAATCCCAAAAATTATCATTTGAAGGAGATAATGCTGAATTATTTTTAACTACTGGAAAAAATGGCGATGGTAAAACAACTATCGCTAACGCTATTGTATTTGGTCTATATGGAAAATTAGAAGGAGTAAAATTACAAGATCTACCCAATAGAATCAATAAAAGCTTAATGGTTAAATTAACCGTGCAATGTAAAAATATTGAAGTTGAAATAGAAAGAGGCTTAGCACCTAATCATTTTAAAGTCATGTTAAATGGTATTGAATTCGACAAAGCTGGTAAAAAATCTGTTCAAGAATATTTAGAAGAAGAAATATATGGTATACCTTATCATGTATTTAAGAATATTATAATTTTATCAGTTAATGATTTCAAATCATTTTTAACAATGTCAAATAATGATAAAAAACAAATCATTGATAAAATGTTTGGTTTTTCTATTCTAAACGATATGGCTAAAGCTATAAAAGAAGAGAGAAGAAATTTAAAAATAGATTTAGATTCTTTTGATAGAGAATTAAGACAAATAACAGAAAATGCTACTTCAGTACAAATGAAGTTAAACGAATTACTAGCAGAATCTAAAACTAAAAATAAAGAAAAAATCAAAGAATTAAAAGAAAAATTAATTCAATTTGATGAAAATAAGAAAAAACTAGAAGAAGCTAAAGATAAAATTAAAAAAGCTTTAGGTGCACAAACCAAAGATGTTGACATAAAAAAATCTGAATATAGTAAATTAAAACACGAATATGAAGATCTTAAAAGAAAATTAGCATTATATGAATCTAATTCTTGTCCAATGTGTGAAGCACCACTGACTGGAGACTTTCACGAAGACAGAAAAAATGAAATGCTACATAAGTGTGAAGGTATGCCAGATGCTTTAACGTTATGTGAAAATGATATTAGAAATCTAAACAAGGAAATAACAGATTTAAGAATAAAAGAAACACAAGTCTTAGATAAAGTTTCTATGTTAAGTACGAGTATTAGAAATTTAAAAAATGAATTAATGAATATTAAAGAATCAATTGATAATAATGATCAATTTGACCATTTAAAACAAATTATTCAAGACTTTGAACAAAAAGAAGTAGAAAGATCTAAACAAAAAGATAATATTAATGAAGATTATATTTTCTTAGAAGCGGTTGAAGATATTTTAGGAGAAGACGGTGTTAAAAATTTAGCAGTTAAAACTATTTTACCCGGCTTAAATGCAAACATTTCAGCGTTGAGTCAAACTATGCACCTTCCATTTCAATTAAAGTTCAATGATAAATTTGATTGCGTTATCACGCATTTAGGTCAAGAAATTAATGCAATGACGCTTTCAACTGGTGAAAGAAAAAAGGCAGACTTTGTAATTATTATTGCAATCATTAAGATTCTTAAATTAAGATTTCCACAATTGAACTTATTATTCTTAGATGAATTACTGAGTTCTGTGGATCAAGACGGTATTTATAACATATTAAAAATCTTAAGTCAAGTTATCAAAGAAAGTAAGATAAATACATTTGTAATTAATCATACTCCATTGCCGCATGAAATTTTTGATAAAAAATTACACATCTATAAAGAAAATGGATTTTCTAAATTTGAAATAGAGGCAATAGATTAAAAATATATAAATTCATGGCAACATATAATGTTAAATATAATTACGATGACTCTGTCATCAGACATATTATTATCGGACTTTTGGCTGATTTAAATAATAAACTTTATTTTTATAGACAAAAAGATAACGATACACGTATTGCTATAGATGTGCCTTTTTATTATTCAATTACTGGCGATGACCAATTCCTAAGAGATAATTTTTTATTTATGACGCCTGATGGTTTAGATTGTGTACCAGATAGACAATTTGCCGATGGTAACTACGATAAAATACCAAGAGGTGTTGCTAATTTAACATCAGTTCAAATAGATGCTAGTAAATTAGTTAATAAAGGTGTTAGGGGTTCATATGCTAAACTTAATACAGACGGAGCTATGGAAGGTTATAATGCTGAATTTACAATGATTCCAGTAACTTTAGGCTTTTCTGTAGAGATTTTAGTAGGCTCTCAATTAGACTCATTAAAGATCACAGAGATGATTATTAAAAAAATGTATAAGTCTAACTATTTTAATATAGAAGTTGGCCATCTGAACGAGGGCACATACAAGATAGCTTCTTATTATGCAATGCCAGATGATTATGAAAATGAAAGACCTTTAGAATTTACATTTGACGATAAAGGAAAATATAAAATAACATTCTCAATCGAAGTTAATTCATTTATACCAGTATTTGAATTCGATACTGAAATGCACGTTGGAAACAGAATGTTTGAAATTATTTCCACAGTAACAGATCAAAAACCAGAACAATTTGAAAGGGGCTCATCTACTGATCAAGTTGACATTATAGATAAAAATGACTTATAATATTAGGATATATACAAAAAGATAAAAAAATCAATAAAAAATGAGAACAAATATTCTTGCACCAGTAAAAACATCTGAAAATTCAGCACAGTTCTATTTGAACGGTAGAGTTTATGAGATGTCAGGTAACACGGTTTCTATGATTGAAAATATCACAGATTCAAATTTTAGTAATTCAATTGCAGCTTTTGAAGCTTTTGAATTTAGTGAAAATCAAATCAAATGGTATTTAGGAGTTTCTAGATTTACTTATAATATTGCAGAAAATAAATTTGCATGGGGTAATTCAGAAGTATTAAGTGAAAGCTTTTCAAAACACGTTTTTGCAGCTGGAGCTATTAGATACGAAAATTTAAAAACAGCTGAGTTATTTGAAAGCATGCCAACTCTTATGGAGTCTTACGCAGTTTTAGATATGGTTGCATGTTTTGAAGGTAATAATGTTTCAGTTGACTTAATTAAAACTGAAAACAGTATTTTTGTTCATAGAATTAACAATTCAAATAAAATTGAAAAATTCTTTGAAGCTAAAAATGCAAATGAAGCTTTAGAATACGTTAAAGAACAAACTGGAGAAGATGCTTCTACATTTTTAATAGAATCTTTAGAAGGAGAAGCTGCTATTATTGCTGAAAGTAATTCAAAAATTGAAGAATATAAAGCAACTATCGCATTCTTAAAAGACCAAAGAGAAATGTTAGCAGAAGCAGATAGATCTTTACCAGAAATTAAAGATGCTGATAATTTTATTTTATCAGAAATCAAATCTTGGGAAGATAAGATTGCTGAAATCAACGCATAATTAATAAATAATTATATATAAAAGGGCCAGTCAACTGGCCCTTTTTACGTTATAAACAAAATTAATTTTTTTAGTATAATAAACTAAAAGTATATTAAAGTGGCTACAAAGAAAGAAATAACACCAAAACCAACTCCGGCACCAAAACCTGCTAGAAAAAAGAATTATTTAAATAATAAAGATTTATATAATGCTATCGTAGCATCCAAGGAAGATGGTAAATTAACTAAAGATGCTGAAAAAATGCTAATTTTATTAGCTGAAAAGGCAATTAATAAAATGAAATATGTGGATGAAAAAGATCGAGAAGATTGTTTATCATTTGCTATTTTAGATTTATTAAAATATTGGAGATCATTTAATCCAGTTTATACAAATGCATTTGCTTATTTTACAGAAATTGCAAAAAGAGGATACGCTAAAGGTTGGAATGCAATTCACCCAGAAAAATATAAAGGTACAATTTCTTTAAACAGATCTTCTGGCAATAATAGCGAAAGTGACGAAAATATAGGAATCTATACAATATAATGTCAATAAAAAACGTCAAACCTACTAAAAAATCTGGTTTTAATCAGGGTTATTTTGTACCAACAAATGCAAATAAGTATATTGGTCCATCTCCTGTGATTTACAGATCTTCGTGGGAACGTAAGTTTATGATGTGGTGTGATAATAACGAAAAGGTTTTACTATGGTCTAGCGAACCTATAGAAATTGAATACATATCTAGACAAGATAATAGAACCCATAAATATTATCCAGATTTTTACATGAAAGTTATTCAAGAAGATGGAAATCTTAGAGAATTTCTAGTAGAAATTAAACCTAAACAACAATTAATTAAACCAGAACCTCCAAAAAAAGCTTCTAAAAAAGCACTAAGTTCATATCAATTTTTAGCAGAACAGTATATTAAAAACATGGACAAATACACATACGCTAAAGCATACTGTGCTAATAGAAGTTGGAGATTTATAGTTTTAACAGAAGATTCAATAAATGGGTTACGTTAAAAGCGAAATATCGAAATTAATTAAAGAAAATAAGGGTAAAAAATTAGCCAGATCTTCTGCTGAAGATTGGTTTCAAAAAGCTCTAAAAAGTAGAAAAGACAAAACAGTAGATACACAAAGATTTCCATTTCAACCTGGAAAAATTTATGTTTTTGACTACGGAGATCCTTTAAATAAAGAAACTTTAGATTGGTGGGATAAAAATCCAGTAGTATTAGCTCTAAGAGCTATAGATAAAGATACAGACTGCGGCATAAATTTAAATTTATTACCAGTTAAATTTAAAGAAGATTTTTTAGATGCTTTCTATACTATGCACAATAGTCAAATAAAGGCAGGTTCATCTGGTTCTAAAAAGAACGATGCATTTAAACAAATACCTTTAATGAAATTAGATTATGAGCATATTAAAAAATTTCTAGATAGATTTGGCTTTGGTTTTGCTATTAGAAGATATAAAGTTAATAAGAAAAAAAATCAAGCCGTAGTATCTTACGAAAGCTGGCCAAAAATAGCATTGTGTGATTTTATACAATTGAATGGAGCCACTGTTATGGGAATAAGAGCACTTTTCATGCAATACTATACAAAAAGGAATATATAATTAAATAAAGATAAAAACTAAACTTAAATATAATGGCAGGATTCGTAGACAGAAATGGACCATTTAGTACGGGCAGAAGAACATTTAACCTAAGTGACACTCTAAAAAAGTTGTCATCTTTTGGTATGTACTATGATGATCTGGTTCTAAGACAATCGCAAGCAATCGGTCCAATGGAAGATCAATTTGGTTATGGCCAAATGAACTTAATGGGCGTAGATTCAGATGACATTTATGGTGCATTTGCTGCACTTTCAATGGCAGACACTAACATGAGAAAGAACATACCGTTCTTTGACATGAATTATAAATCTAAAAGAGAGGAATTAAGACAATTCTCTTTATATGATGAAATTGAAGATATTTTAGATATTCTTTGCGATGAATCTATCGTATATGATGAGAAAAATTTCGTAGCTAATCCAACATTGATAGGCATGGAGGTTTCTGAAGAAGTTACTTCTTATATGAATAAAGCTTTTAGAAACATTTATCAGTATTTTGGGTTTGCAGCCGATCAATCAGCTTGGTTTTACTTTAGAAAATGGTTAATTGATGGTTATTTGTCATTTGAGATTATTTATAATCCAGAAATGACAGAAATTATTGGTTTCAAAGAAATTGATCCAATTACATTAGTACCTGCTTACAATAAAGAAGATGGTAAAAAAGTTTGGATTCAATTTAAAGATGATCCAATCAAAGAGCGTAAATTATATGATGCGCAAATCATATACCTTTCTTATTCTTCTATTACTACAGCTTCACGTATTTCTTACGTAGAAAGATTAATTAGAGCATTTAACTTAATGAGAGTTATGGAACATACCAGAGTTATTTGGGCTGTTACTAACGCTTCATATAGAATGAAATTTATTATCCCAGTTGGTGGTAAATCTAAAACAAGAGCAAAACAATCATTGGCTCAATTGATGAATAACTATAAAGAAGTAGTTGATTTCGATTGGGATTCAGGAGTTCTTACAACCAATGGTAAACCAATGTTGCAATTTAATAAAGAATATTGGTTGCCTTCAAAAGATGGTGAACAGCCAGAAATTGAAACATTAGGTGGTGAAGGTCCAGAAATTAATGACGTAGATGCATTAAAATATTTCTCAGATAAATTAAAACACGTTTCTAAAATTCCTTTCAACAGATTTATGTATGAAGATGGTGGTGGAGACTTTAATTTAGCAGCGGACGGTATGATTAGAGATGAGATTAAATTTGCTAAATTTATTAATCGTTTAAGATCTTCTTTTCAAGAGGTTTTAGTAAAACCTTTGTGGTTACAAATGTGTATTAAATTCCCAGAATTTAAAGAAGACGCAATGTTTAGAACGCAAATTTCATTAAGATATAATGAAGAAAACATGTTCGCTGAAATGAAAAACATGGAAATCATGGAAAAACGACTAGATTTTATTTCTAACATGTACTCTAATTTAATGACAACAAATCCGATGACAATGGAAGAAGAACACTTCTTTGACTTAGACTTCTTAGTTGATAAGTATTTAAAAATGTCAGATGATGATAAAGCAGCTAATGACGCATACAAATCAAGGAAAGATGCAGCTAAAGCTGCCGAACCAGAAGATCCTAACGCAATGATGGGCGGAATGGGCGGAATGGGCGGTGGAATGCCAGGAATGTAAATAAAAAGATAATATATACAAAATGAGACACTTAAAAACATTCGAACAATTTATATTCGAAGCTGAAGCTGTAAAAGCAGAAGATTCTAAAGTTTATATTGATGATGTATCAGTAGATGGAGCAGACACAGTTATTAAAGCTGCTGAAATTTTAGGAGCTATTGAAGCATCTGCAACTGAAAAAGAATTTAAAGATTATTTCTTTGATCAATATGGACAGACTTTATTTTCAGTAGAAGATATGTCAAAACTTCTTAAATATTATAATGATTATCAAGAAGAAAAGAATAAAGAAGAAGCTGACAAAGAAAAAGAAGGCGAAGGCGGAGAAGAAGCTGCAGCTGAAGATCCATTAGCTGGTCTAGAAGATCTTCCAACTGGAGATGAAGAAGCACAGAAAACCGGAGCTTAATTTTAAAAAATGCATTTTTAATCAGGATATATAATCCAAAATATACTATAGAAATATATGAATACAAATTCAAAACTTTTAATTCTTGAAAGAAGTGGTAGTACGTTAGCTTTTGCACAAGATAACTCTGGCGCTTATGTTCTTGAGGGAGTATTCGGTGAAATCGATAAGTTAAATAGAAATAATCGTATTTATACCGAAGATGAATACCTTCCACAAGTTGAAAGTCTTCAAGCAAAGATCAAATCATCTAAATTGTTAGGTGAATTAGATCATCCTCAAAATTTCGACATCTCTTTGAAAAACGTTTCTCACATTATTGAGGAATTAAGATACGATAAAGACAAGAAACAAATTCTTGGAAAAATTAGATTATTAGACACAGATGCTGGTAAACAAGCAAAAGCATTAGTTGATGCTGGCGTTCCTTTACATATTTCTTCTAGAGCAGCTGGTACAGTAGAATCTAATGGTAAAGTTAAAATCAAACAATTATTTACTTATGATTTAGTTGCAGATCCTGGATTTGCTAATGCTGAATTAAAAAGAGTTAATGAGGCTTTTGGTTTTGAAGACAATCAAGATCTTTTAATTTATGAAATCAACCCAACTGATAATAAACAAACACAAATAAAAGAAGAACAAAATATGGAAAACGCAAGATTCGTTAGTACTGATGACTTCAATAGTTATTCAAAATATCTAGCTGAGGAAATCAAAGCTATGAAAGAATCTCTTACGGCATTAAATAGCTCTGAGTCTACTAACGAAGAGATTAAAAACCTAAAAGAGTATTCTTCTTACTTAGCTGAAAAATTAAATCAATCAATTGCATATGCAGAGCATGTTGCAGAAAAGGCTGATCAAGGTATTCAATACTCTGAAGAATTAGCAGAGAAATTGGATAATTCAATTCAATATTCTGAGCATATTGCTGAAGGTGTTGAAGCTATCAAAAATTACACAAATTATTTAGCAGAGTCTTATAATGATGGTGTAATGACACACGAGAATGTAACTAAATACATGAATTACTTGAAAGAGAATTTAGAAAAAGTTACAGAATATGCAGAATATGTTGCAGAAACAGTAAATTCTAACTTATTAATGGAAGCTGATACTGATGCAGGTACACCAGCTGAAGATATTAAAGAAGAACCAAAAGATAAAACTCCAGAAGTTATCGACGCTGAAGGTGAAAAATATGCTAAAGCAGAAGATAGAGCTGAAGATAAAGAAGACGAATTAGAAAAATCAATGGATGAGCAACCAGAAGGTGATGATGTAATCGCTAAAGAAGTTGCTGAAGCTGAAGATAAAATGGAAGCTTACAAAAAAGAAGTATCTTCTAAATTAGCAGCTATCGTTGAAAATGCTAAAGCAAAATCAGTAGCTGAACCACATTTTTTTAGATTTATTTCTGAAGCTAAAAAAGAAGAATTTAATACTTTAGAAACTGAAGCAAAAGAAAAAGTAATTTCTGCAGTAACAGGTAAAGGTTTCTTAACAGAATCTCAAATCTACGCATTATGGAATTCAGCAGTAACTCCAGTTACAACAGCAGAACCATTAGTAATTTCTGCAATGCCAAGCGAGTATAAAGAAACTTGGTCAAAATTATCTGAATCTAAAAAGAATCAATTATTAGCACAATCTAAATATCACAGATTAGAAACAGAATATCAAGTAAGAAATTTCTGGCAAACTAGAGACTTTAGAGAAGTTGCTCCATTGATGGAAAAAGTAGAAATGGTTAAAGAAAATAAAGAAGAGGCAAAAGTATTACCTTACGATATGACAGGTGTTGCTGAATCTTTAAATAAGAGATTTAAAAAATAATTAAAAATCTCATAATTAGAGCAGATATATAATAATATTAAAATAATCGACGATCAGATAAGAAGCAAAAGTCTGAATTATGTCGAGCTGCTGACGCAGTCAGCAAAAAACTAAACATAAAAAAAGACATTTAAACAAAATGGCACAATTAATTAACGAAGCAGAGATCAGAGAAACTTGGTCTCCAATTATCGAGGCTGCTACTGGTATCAATGACGCTAGCAAATTAGCGTGGATGTCAGAGTATTGCCACAACCACAAACTTTATGAAGATGCAACTATGCACATGAGCTTAGATCCAACTATGAATTTAAGAGGTATGGGCGCAGTATCATTCCCTTCAGGTTTTGGTTCTAATCCAGCATCGACTGGTTCAGGTGACAAAGCTCCAACTTTATTACCTTTAGCAATGCAAGTTGCTGCACAAACAATCGCTTTAGATTTAGTACCTGTAATTCCAATGGCTGGTCCAATGGGCTTATTATCTTACTTAGATTTCGTTTACGAAGGTGGTAGATTAGATAACGAAGTTGCTCCAACTTATATCAAAGCTGACAAAACTATTGCAGGTATCGTAGATATCGCAGCAGTTGCTGGTACTAACGGTCAATACAAATTCGTAGGCGCTTCAAGAATTGATGGTAAATCAATTTTCAAAGTAATTTCTACTGACGCAGCTAACGCTAACGTTGCTGATGATTTAGAAGCAGCTAAAACTGGTGCAGGCGTAACAGTAGAATTAGTAAAAGGTTTAGAAGATCATATCCCAGGATTCTCTGGTAAAGATACTAACCAACCTTTTACAAGAGAAGAAGGTGAAAGAACTAATGAGAAATTAATGGGTCTTTCTTTATTCTCTAAAGCAGTTGAAGCTAAAACTTTCCAAGTTGCTGCAGCTGTAACAAGAGAGCAAGTTCAAGATTTAAAACAATTCGGCGTTGATGCAGTTGCTCAAGTTGAAGCAGTTTTAGTTAATGAATTAACTCAATCAATCAATGACTTAATCATCAAGAATATCGCTGATTTAGGTGCATCTAACATCACTAAAGCTACTGCTGCTGGTGAAATTTCTTCAACTTCAATGAACGTTGAATTAATCGCTGCATCACAATTAAACGGTGGTAAAACTGAAGGTTCTGAGCACAGAAAAATCTTAACTGGTATTTTAGCTGCTGCGAACTTAATCGCTAACAGAGGTAGAAGAGGTGCTGGTAACTTCGCAGTTGTAGGACCACAGGTTGCTACAGCTTTACAAGCAGTTGCTGGTTACGTTCCAAACCCATTCGCTAACACAGTTTCTCAAGCTGCAGGTGCAATCTACCCAGTAGGTTCAATCGCAGGCGTACAAGTTTACACTAACCCTAAATGGAAGTGGAGCAACTACGACGTATTAGTTGGTAGAAAAGGTGACGGTAATGGTCCTGGTTTAGTATTCATGCCTTACTTAATGGCTGAATCAGTACAAACTATCGCAGAAGGTACAATGGCACCAAAAATTGCTGTTAAATCTAGATTTGCATTAGTTGAAGCAGGTTTCCACCCAGAAACACAATACGTGAAATTCACAGTTGGCGCTAAGACAGTTAATAACGTATCTTGGACTAACTTAATCTCTTTAGTATAATCTAATTAACTAATAGAAATTAGTACATATTAAAAGGCTTCCAAATTGGAAGCCTTTTTTTTGCTCAAAAAATTCGAGATATATAAAGTATCACATAAAAATATAATTATGAAAATGAATTTTGAAAATTGGTACAATAAAATGGTAGTTGAGAATGAAGCTGTAACAACTGTTTCGCCATCAATTACAGACAAATCAATTACAAATGATCCTATCGTAGCTGCCCCGAGCAGAGAAGATATAATGAGCGACGTTGATTCTATTATGACACAATTAGATCAATTATCAGCTCAAGTAAAAGAAGATTTTGATATTGAAATATTAGATGAATCTTTGATATTAGAAGGCGCATGGGATGATACTAAAGGTAGTTTTGGAGAATTATTCTCAGATCCAGTATTTCAATTAGTTGGATTAGGACTAGCTGGTATTATAGGAGCTTTAGGTTTATCAGTTAAAGCTATAAAAGATACTAAAAGAAATGGTGCTATAGGTAAACAAGTTTTAGGAGATTATGCTAAACTTAAACAACTTAAATTACAAGGCGTTAAATTAGAAGCAATTCAACAGCAATTAGAAGAAAAGAAAGAAGAAGTTGAAGCAGAAGGTGGTAGAAAGAAAACACAATTTGAATCATTAGAAATTCTTTCAGAAGCAGAACCAAAAGCAAAAGCTCCACTGAATAATGTTCAGAAAATAGCAGCAGCTAAAGCTGAAAAAGAAAAAATACAAAAAACTCAAGCAGCTCAAGCTAAAAAAGATGCAGCTGACGCTAAGAAAAATCAAACAGCTCAAAAAAACGAGCCAGTTGATAAAACAACAGCTGACGATGAAAATGCAGCAAAACAAAAAATGCGTGAAAAATTAGAAGCGCAAATCTCGGCAATTGCAAAGAAAAGAGATACATTAGATGTTTCTATTAATACATTCGAACAAGCATTAGACGCTAAATATGCTGAAGAAAAAATTACAGGATTTGGTTCTAAAAAGGTTAGTACTTTAATTGCATCGGCAAAAGATGGCATTGCTCAAGAAGTTGCAGAAGCAAGATTAAAATTCTTTGGCGAAACTATGTCAGATGAAGCTAGAAAAGAATTACAAGATAGTCTTAAAGCAATTACAAAAAGATCAGCAGAAAGAAAAGCTCAAATAGACAAAGAAGCAAAAAAGAATGCTGAAAAAGCAAAAGAAGTTGCAGATAAAGATGAAGAAGTTAAGCAAGCTTTAGAGGATATGAAAAGGAAAAAGAATAATCCACAAGCTGATTCAAACCAAGATGACGCAGAATCAACGGACGATACAGCAGATCAGACTACGGAACCTTCTGGCCCATCAGATGCTGAAAAAGCAGCATTAGCTCAACAGAATAAAAATACTAAAGACGCAGAAGACGCTGAGAAATATAAATCTCAAAGAGCGGAAGCCGGTAAAAAGAAGCAAGCTAGAGATCAAGAAGAGCAAGACGCTGAAAATAAGGAAGCTTCTAAAAATACAAAAGACGGTAAATTAGATAGAATTGAAGATTTAATTAAAAAAGAAGAAGAAAAAGCTTCTAAAAATCCAGAAGCTGAAAAAATTAAATCTAAAATATCTGAATACGAAAAAGCTGTTGAAGAGCTTAAAAACAAAGAAAAGAAGGATAAAGGCGATCAAGATAAAATAGATATGATTTCTACGGCTATTGAGGCTGAGAAAAAGAAATTATCTAAAGTATCTGGTAGTGAAAAATTAGACAAATTAAAGAAATTAAAAGATGAAATTGCTGCAAAAGAAAATTGGCAATTAGAAGGCACTGAACTAGGTAGACTTTATGAAATGGAAATTTCTAGATTAGAAGCAGAATATGCTATTAATGAATCTACCAATATGTCAATAGCTGATAAATTTAGAATGCTATTAGGATAATTTTTTAGCATTTTTTTTAAATAATCTAAGGAACTCTTGTTGTTGATTCAGCAAGAGTTCTTTGCATTTCTTACGAAACTCAATTGAAGATTTTAAGATTCTAGAATCTACCATCGGCGCTTTTAATGCATCGTGAAATTTAGGATGTACAAAGTTTTCAAGACTAAAATCATTCATTTTAGCTCTAATAGACATACCAGATAGAGCGCATACCCAATCTATAGTACTGTAATTTTCTAAAAGTGTCTGTTTTTCTAATATCTCGCCTGTGCTCCAGTCATAGAAGAGCTTATTGTCGACATTATAGCCTCTCATACGATAAGAATCTTGCTCAAATAAGATGTGTGTGAATTGGTCGTCCTGGCAGCGTTCTCTGAGCAAAGGATTTTCTGCTAATAATCTTTTTTGAGATCTTGACAATGTTGCAAATTTTATACCAAATCTATTAGCCGGAAAAGGTCCTCCGGTTCTTTGAATTTCTGGATATTTGTTTTTAGCTGCCATCTGAAACTTATTTATCTAAGTTTATATAATATGTATATAAAGCAAAAGATATGATTACAGCACTATTTACAGAAAAGTATAGACCTAAAAATTTAGAAGATTTGATCTTACCAGATCGAGTTATGAACAAATTTAAAGATGGTTTAACGCAAAATATGCTTTTAGCTGGAAGTCCAGGTACAGGCAAAACTTCGACAGCGAAAGCAATCGTTAATCAATTTGGATTACCGTATTTGTATATTAACGCATCGACAGATACTTCGGTTGAAGTTATTAGAACAAGAATTACAGATTTTTGTTCAACAATGTCAGTTTTAGATGATCAGGGAAAATTCAAAGTAGTTATCTTAGATGAGGTTGATGGCGTATCAGATCAATTCTTCAAAGCTTTGAGAGCTACAATGGAACAATTTGCATCAAATTCTAGATTTATCGCAACGTGTAATTACATTAATAAATTACCAGATCCAATTCTTTCACGTTTTGAAGTAATTAATTTTGATTTTGATAAGTCAGAAGAAACAGAATTGACCAAAAAGTATATCAAAAGAGTTTATGAGATTTGTGGTAAAGAAGAGATGACAATTGATAAACCAGCTTTGGTTGAATTTGTTAAACGTAATTTTCCAGATCTTCGTTCAACTTTAAATAAATTACAGGGATATAAATCTCAAGGTACAACTAATATCACGGTGGATGATGTTAAGAAATTTAATTCAGTTTACAAAGATGTATTTGAATTAATCTTTAACGAAACAGATCCTGTTAAAAATTATAAAATATTAGTTAGTGAATATTCAAACAGAATAGATGATGTTTTGCAATCTTTGGGATCTGATTTTATTGAATATATTCAAGCTGAAAAACCAAATCAAACCAAATGTATTCCGCAAATTGTTATTACGGTAGCGGAACACCAATCTCAAAGAGTGCATGTAATTGATCCGGTTATTACCATGTTAAGCTGTGTATATAAATTGCAAGAAATAGTTAGATCCTAATAAAAAAATAGTAAATATATTTTACCATGTCAAAAAAAATTAGTATATTTACAATATAAAAAGATGGAAGAAGATATGAGACTCGGAAAACACACATTATTAATTGATGGAAACTACTTTATTTATAGTAGGCTTTTTGTCATGCCTAAGCCTTCAAGCGGTAAACTTTTAGAAGACGATAAAAGTAAAGGTCAATTTATTAGAAAATTAGCAATTGATTTTGCATCAGAAATTAGAAAAATGCAACCATTTGTAGATCGTATTGTATTAGCAGTAGATTCTAAATCATGGCGTAAAGATCTTTTTCCAGAAGCTGAATATAAAGGAACAAGAACACAAAGTGATAGTGTATCTTGGGAAAGCGTGTATGAAATTTATGAAGAATTTAAAACAATTGTCGCAAAGAAAGGTGTTATAGTAGAACAAATCTCAGGAGCTGAAGCAGATGATATTTTATTTGCATGGTCAACTTATTTAAATGCGCAAGGTAAAAACTGCATTGTTTGGACAGGTGATAGAGACTTAATTCAGCTAGTAGATTACTCTAAAGCAACTGATGGATATACGCTATGGTATTACAATACTAAGAAAAAGCTTATTACCTTTGAAGGTTTTAATAGTATGATGGCACAAGATATTGATGATAGAACTGAGGATAACGATGATTTATTATTTAATCTTGCTAGTAAAACAGCATTCTTAGAAAAAATGAGAATGGATGTATCAGATTGGATTAAAAAGAATGGTATTGAGGTAGAAGAGATTAATTGCGATCATTTTATTTTTCAAAAGATTTTAATGGGAGATAAATCTGATAATATTAAACCAGTTATTTCTTGGAATAAAGGCGGTAGAACATATGGTATTAGCCAAAAACATGCAGATAAAATCTTAGAACAATATCTAAAAGAAGAAAAAGAGTTTATCATAGATCACATGTTTAGCGAAGAACAAATAGAAAAGATTGCAGATATAGCGTATCGCGTAGTTGGTAATTCATCTAAATCACAGATTAAAACACGATTCAATCAGAATTTAGATATTATGCTATTGCATCACCATACTATCCCAGAACCTATTCAAAAACAAATGCAAGAAGCTATTGATAAAGACTCTATCATAGAACCTGAAATTAATAAGCTTACGCAAATGGAAAAGATTTTAGAAGGTAATAAATGGTTAGCTGCAAAAGCTGAAAATGCACCTAAATCATATGATCCATTTGCTGGTTTAGAAGATGAAACAGGTTCTAAACCATTAACTAAAAACCTTAACAATTTATTTTAAGATTATGGCAAATACGTATATTTCACAAGAAGACCAAGAACAAATAGAATTGATACTTTTAGAAGCTAATGCGTATAATTTAAAATGGGAAGTTCTAGATTTCGCAGAAAAAGAAATGGCCAACGGTATAGCACCTTTAGAAGCGTATCAGACGGCTTTTAACGAATGGATTAAATAAATTGATATGCAATTAGACGAAACAAAATTATTTGACTTTGTAAAAATCATGTTTACAAAGAACAAAGAATATGTAAATATAAAAGAACAAACAAAAAGACGACATCATTTTATGATTAATCGTTTTTTTGCAATTAAATTTCCATCAAATGCACAGCTATTTAATATTAATGGTATTAATGGTGCTTCGGTAGTTGATAGCTGGAGTTTAGTTGCTCAGCGTTTTACTTCTGTTCCAATGTGGATTTACACAAAAACTAAAAAAGCTGCTCCTAAAAAGGAAGAATACATACCAAGTGAAGAGGCTTTAGAAGTTTTTATGAGAATTAATGAAATCGGTAAACGAGAATTCAATGAACTTAAGAAATTTGTACCAGAGCAATTAGAACAACAACTTCGCAAAATCGAAACAACCATTAAAGTATATTAATGAGAAATTTTTCAATATTAGATTCAACCGATATCATAGACGTAATATTATTTAAATATAATTATTATGACAATAAAATATGGACGGGTGTTAAAAATCAAATAGATTACATAGATGTTGATAATCAATCTATTTTGGTTTCTCCTAAAGAACTTAAAAAATATATTGAAAATACTTATCCCAACGAAATTAATAAATTCAGATCTATAGGATCTGAATTTTTACATAAAGATGCTAATTCAATTTATTTTATTAGCATGATGTTAAAAGAAATGTCTCGATTAAAGTGGATAAAATTGACTCTAGATAAGAGTAAAAATTATTCAAGAATGATTGATAATAAAGAAACAGGTAAAAGAATAACATTTAGTTTTAAAGTTTTACATGTTACTTTTAGATTATTTGAAATGTTTGATGATGAAGAGCTAAAAAATTTAAATGTAGTTCTAAAAAAATTAAATATTTTATATGATAATAAACCATATCATAGGCATAAACTCGTTAATGTTTTAAATAGATTAGATCGATGGGTTGAAGAGCAAGCATTAAATAGTGCAAGTGCTCATATTGTAGAACCTATTTTAATATTGCTAGACTCTATTGAAGAAAAACTGGAAGGAGATAATCCAGAAGTACTTATTGTTACAGACTATTAGACTTTTATTCTTGAATATATAGAAAAAAGTCTTATAGTATTAATGGCAAAAATAACACTACCAAAATTTAGTAAACCTGCATTTTTAAAAAACTTTGGAAAAAGAGAAGGGTTGGTTTATGTAGTTGTCTTATTTTGGATTTTAATGGGCATTTTAGGTGCTTATAAAAATTCAAATTTTAGAGATATGGCTGCATATTTCGGTTCTTTAACTGCTTATGTTGCTACATATATTTGGGCTGAAACTAAAAGACCGAGTGAAAAAACGGGAATAATGTTAGCTGGTCCAAGTTCCAGAAGAGAAATTATGATATATGTTATAGTTGTATTGTGGGCTATAGCTGGCGCTGGAGCTATATGGTTCTCTGCAAATTTAGCAGATTTAGCAGTTTATTTTGTTTCTCTTACAGGTTTTATAGCATCTTGGATTGCAGGCGAAGTTTATAAACCTCAAGACTCAATTAAAATAGAAGAAAATAACTAATGATTAAGGGATATACAGCTGATGAATATGGAGATTTTTTAATAGCATCATTAAAAGATCCTTACAAAGATGTTGAAAAAATAATAGACTGGGAAATCTTAATTGGGCTTTCAGATCTATCAACTGTTGGTAGAATTACATTAGTTTCTGGAAATGATACTGTTTTTGGATTTCAAACTAATTTTACTAATTATTCAGAAGGTGACTTTATTATAGTTGGTAATAGAAAATTAGAAGTTGCAGAATTAATTAATGCAAATGAATTAAGATTAACAGAGCCATCTCCAATATCAGTAACTAATGTTGTATTTTATAGAGATGTGAATCAGTATAACTATTTTGAATATGAATATAGATTTTCTCAAACGGGTCAAACATATTCAGAATTTAGACCATTAACTAAAGATACAAATTTCGGGGATTTATTTCATTTAGAATTTAATCCTAGACAACCTTTATACATAGACGTTAAAGCTGAAGCGGCTGCACTTATTCCAGGAAACAAATTAACATTATTATCAATAACATATACTTTACAAAGAGATAATGGTATCATAGAATCGTGTCCTCAATTTTGTACAGATTGTTCTGATCCATATTTATATTCTGGATGTGCAAATATTAGAGTTAACTGCGATAATAGTACATTATTTCAACCATATAATTTAGGTAAATCACAACAAGTTTATTTACAATTGTCTAATTTAGTTAGTGACATTTTCGGTCATCAAGTTAGTTACTTTAGAACTGAACCAGATTTAAGAACTAAAGACGTTATTTTAATGGAATATTCATTATTTAATGTAGTAGATGAAAAGACAATAAAGATATTAGTTCCAGATAATGAATTTCCGCAAGAGTCATCTATATCATATGACATGTTTGGTATGGATTTTGAAGAATTTGAAATTCATATAACTAAACAAGAATTTGAAAGTAAATTTGGCTATGGAAAACAACCTAGAAATAAAGATTACATGTATATTCCTATTATTAATAAAATGTATACTGTTAGTTCTATTTCTTTAGGTGATCGTTTTAATGCAGCTGTATCATATTGGAAAATTAAATTAACTAAATATAGTGAATCTACGGCAGTAGAAGAAAATCAATTCTCAATATTGACAGATAATCTAATTACGGGTATAGAAGAAGTATTTGGAGCAGAAATTCAAGATACTTATGAAAAAACAACAAAACCAGATCAATTCCAAACTGTTTCTACATCATATAGAGATGGTATTAGACAGTTTCAGTCAAAAGATTTAAAAATAACAGACTATGATTTAAAAAATAGATGGACTGTTGTTTCTAAAAATTATTATGATCTAACTCAAGTTGATAAAACAAATGTGGCTTTAGAATACGTAAAGGCCAGTAAAATGACTTCAGCTGACGATTTTGCAATTACAACTTGGTTTTCGCCGCAGTTTGAAACAGCAAATAACACCAATGAAGAATTTGTATTTGGAGATTATAATGTAAATAATGGATTTAGAATATTAGTAAGTCCTTTTGCATTTAGAGTAATAATTAATGGAATAGTTCATACGTTTGCTCATAATATGATTTTCGCAAAAGATAAATGGTACGCATTTGTTTTAAATGCTAGTAATACATTTAGACAATTATCATTATACGTATATGCATTAGATCCACTGAGTAACGAAGGTTTACCTCAAAATGCAAATAATGATTTAATTCCAGCATTTAGCGAAATTAAAGATTTAAATACAGCATTTATGTGGGATTCTGGTACATATTATCATTTAAAAGGCTCTAAATTATTCTTAACTAATTTAAGAATGTTTGAAAAACCTATAGAACTAGAACAACATCATAATATTTTAAATCAATATGTTGTTAGAGATTCTCAATTGGCTACTATTATAGATAACGCAATACCATCTATTGGATTCCAGAAATTTAAGAACCCTAGGTAATATAGATACATATCTTATACTTAGAAATAATATAATATTATGTCAGAAGAAAAGAAAAGAACTATTAGCGAACAAGCTGATGATATTCGAAAAGAATTAGATGAGCTAATAGGAACTGATGAATCTATCACAGATTTAGTAGAAAAGGATCCTGTTTTACCACCGGCTAGAATTAAAGAAAACGTATCTTTTAAGGATATGAAAGTTAGTGCTACTAAACAGGCTGAAAAAACCATTACGGCGTTAATGAAGTTTTATTTAGACGAAGACATCATCACTAAAGATGAATATGTCATGGCTAAAAAGAAGATGGACGAAATGACAATGTCATCTTTAGTTTATCAATTAAATGCCGGTGAAAGAGCTTTAACAACTTTATTAGAAACTATTGAGGATGGAGAATTAGCACCAAGAATGTTTGAGGTACTTGCTACATTACAAAAATCAATGTTAGATATTATTAAATCGCAAACCATGTATTTAATGGCAACCGAAGAATCTACAAAGCGTATCGCTAGAGATATAGAAATGTATCGTAAAAATGTAGATAAGCAAGAAATTCAAGCTGCTGGTGGATCTACTGAAAATGGAAATGTACAAAGAGGTACAAAAGATTTAATGAGATTAATTAGGATGGGAGCAGCTGAGTCATCAGATGAAATTATAGAAAACTTAGATATTGATGACGCTGAAATAAACACAGAAGATTAATATGGCTGAGAACGCAAGTGATAATGTATGGATTCCTAAAGAATCCGGAGATGTACAATCTGTAAAGCTGATATGGTCAACTAAAAATGTAAATGACTATATTCTAGCAATTGATAAAGGTTATAAACCTGCAATCAGTTCTCCATTTTATGAAGGTAAACAACATCTTCGTAAAGGTAATTTAGTGTTTGAATATACTGACGAAGAAATTAAAGAAATAGCACGATGTGCAAATGATATCGTATACTTTGCAGAAAAGTATGCAGTAGTAATGACAGATGAAGGTATTCAAAGAGTTAAGCTTAGAGAATATCAAAAACAAATGTTAAGAAATCTTCAAAATGAAAGATTTAATATAGTACTTGCATCTCGTCAAATGGGTAAAACAGTAACAGCATCTATTTTTAATGCATGGTTTATTGTTTTTAATTACGATAAGAATACACTTCTTTTGGCCAATAAAGCAGATTCAACTAAAGAGATTATCGATAAAGCAAAAGTTGTAATTGAACATTTGCCATTTTATATGAAACCCGGAATTATCAAATATGACGTTATGAATGTTAGAGCTGATAATGGTTGTCGTTTAGTTGGTCAAGCCACTACTGCAAAAGCAGGTATTGGTTTTACAATTCATAATTTATATCTAGATGAGTTTGCCCACATCCATCCATCTATCGTAGATACTTTTTACGAAAACGTTTATCCTACGCTTTCTGCATCTAAGATTTCTCGTATTAATATTACTTCTACACCAAATGGATTTAATAAATTTTATGAAATTTGGGCAGCAGCTGAACAAGGAAATAATGCATATACACCTTTAAGAATTGATTGGTGGCAACACCCTGATAGAGATGATGCTTGGTATCAAAGAGAATTAAAAAACTTAGGTTCTGAAGAGGCATTTAATAGACAATACGGAAATGAGTTCGTAAGTTCGAGTTCATTATTATTATCTCCAGCTTCTTTAGCTATTATGAGAAAAAAAGCTAAAAAATTCATACATCATGAATTTGAAGATTTTGAAAATATTCACATAGATACTAAAGAATTTTTAGGATTTCATCCAGATTTTGACGTTGAAACTGCACAATCAGAAGATCATAGATTTTTATTTTCAGTAGATATTGCAGAAGGTAATGGTGGAGATTATTCTGTTATTAATGTTTTTGAAATAGAACCAATGACTAAAAAACACATTGATAAGATGGTTAGCCCTGGAGCAATGTACGATTTTTTTAGAATGAATCAAGTTGCATCCTTTAGGTCAAATGAACACGTTATTGAAGATTTTGCAAAGATTTTATATACGTTATCGTGTGAAATATTTAATCCAGAATCAGTAAAGATGGTTATTGAGTTTAATACATACGGAACTATTTTATTACAATATTTAAGAACTATTTTTCCACAAAGAAATGAATTCGAGGATGAAATGGTTTTAAGATTTAAACACAGACACGATTCTAAAACATTAAAAATGGGTTTAAGATTAAAGGCTGATAATAAGGCTGTTTTTTGTCAAAACTTTAAAAAATTATTAGAAGCAAATAGATTTTTTATCAATGATATTGAAACAGTTAATGAAGCATCATTATTCGGTACTGTAAAGAATGGAAGTTATGCTGCACAAATGGGAAATGATGATTTAATCATGTCTTCTATTATTGCTACAGAATTTTTTGGAACAACAGATTATGCTGATTTTGTCGAAGAATTATTAGATATAATTGACCCTCAATTACATGACTATATGGAGGCTGCATTATTTAAAGATAATGATTCTCAAGGAGATTTACAATATGATATTTATGATCTATTAAAATAATAAATTACAAAGATTGTTCTGATATATAGTCTAAAGATAAAAAAATACTTATAAAATTATGGCACTTAGTCCTCAATTATTGAACTTTAAGAGCTCTGGCGTTTACAGACTAGAATTTGACAAGTCTCAAACAACCAACGTTACAGTTGAAACTATCAGATTGGTAGTTGGCCACTCTAAAAAAGGTCCTTACAATACTCCAGTTTTCGTTAGAACAGCTGAAGAGTTTACAACATTGTTTGGTAGTATTGATACGAATTTAGAAAAAATTGGTATGTTCTTCCACAGATCAGCATTAGCTGCTTTGGGTAGAGGTCCAATTTTAGCTTTAAACGTAGCAAATATTGACGCAAACGACACAATCGAATGGCAAGCCCCGGTAACTAATGGTTCAGTTGATTCTGAAAATAGTTTAGACGGATCAAATGATTACGCTAGCTATTTTAATATTGACAAATTCTGGTTCCCAGAAGATAAAGCAACATTAGATACAATCGGTATTGATAACGATAGAGTTTTAAACTTTATTAATATCAAACAAGAACCTATTACTATTATCGCAAGAAAAGCTCAAGATGTAACTCCTTTTGAAATTACAGCAAGAGAATGGTATGGTGAAGGTAATGTTCCTTCTTTCTTAAATGATTTTGATTACGTATCAGATTTCATGGTAGATGTATTTGTTTTCAAAGGTGAATTTAATCCAGCACAAATG
>Ga0222712_10001656_pt1 | contig 26982 bp, 20 predicted proteins | sample C33_657DmetaG_FD_165043 | JGI IMG/M metagenome (GOLD analysis project Ga0222712, IMG submission 165043) | Estuarine water microbial communities from San Francisco Bay, California, United States - C33_657D | ecosystem: Environmental > Aquatic > Marine > Unclassified | place: USA: California... | reverse complement strand
TTGATGCGCCAGGGGTAGGATCCGTTTGCCCAGCCATGAAGCTGAAACTGGTGTAATCCATCTGTTCAGCATTTCAGCCTTGGTAAGGACAGTATTGTCAAAAAACAGGGTCTCTTTATCAATGAAGGCTTTTTCAATGGCATAGTTCAGTTGGGAAAAAGGCAACAATTGCACTTTTTCATTGATATAAAATGCAAGGTTCATCCTGTCGAACATGGAAACCTTGTACTCTTCTTCCAGTGCTTTGATCAATCTTACAGAGCTGTCTGTACTGCATCCGCTGACGCCTGTCACCTCTTCGTCTGCCATCAGGATAATGAATTGTCCAAAGAACATGGTTCCAAAACCTTTTACGGGTGTTCCATGAGATTTCCAATCAGCGGTAAAATCTTCGAGGATTTTTTCGATGGTAAGAGCTTCAGATAGCGTAAAAATCCTACTGCTTTGGTAAATCCAGACCCTCGATGTATTGCTAAAATCCTCAGGAATGAGGTGTTGATAGGATAAATTCATTTTTAAATTGTTTGTGGCAAGTGTACTAAATTACAGAAGTATTCAATAATCATACAACTACATGGAAAAGAAATACATACTTACTCCGGAAAAAGCCATGATGAAACTCCGGCGAATGGCATTTGAAATTCTGGAAAGAAACAATGGCGCAACAGCTGTTTCTATCGCTGGCATCAAGGAAAATGGTTTTGTTGTTGCCCAGGAATTAAAGGCCATTTTAGGGGAGATTTCTTCCTTGCAGATTGACTTGATTGAGATCCAGATTGACAAGTCCAATCCCATCAATTGCGCTATTCCCAATGGTATTGAACTGAAAGACAAAATCCTGATTGTCGTTGATGATGTTGTGAACAGCGGTAAAACCCTGTTGCATGCCATTCTTCCCTTTTTGCCCCTTTCACCCAAACAAATTCAGACACTTACGCTTGTTGAAAGAAGTTATAAAGTTTTTCCGGTTCATGTCGATTTTGTAGGCATTTCACTGGCTACCACCTTACAGGAAAATATTTTTGTTGAGGTTGTTGAAGGAAAATTGGCAGGGGCCTATGTGGCATAAATCAATAAAAGAAAGGGTGGAACCTTAATTTCTCCAGCCCATTCCATTCAACAGTTGGTGCAGGAACTTTCAATACATTGAACAGAGAAAAAACAGTCTTCAATGTTTTGCTTTTGGTTTTGATTCTTGTCAGGTCAATGTCTGCTGACATGTAAAAGCGTTTATACCGGGGAATATCTGACCGGTTGATGGTCATTCCGGATGATGTTGTCCATGTATTCTCGTAACCACCCAACATTGTCCTTGCTCCATAACCCAATGCGATGTTGAGCCACTCTGGGCAATGGGAGGCTGGAAAAAAAGACTTGATGTTTATGCTCGCCCAATAGGTTTGGCCATTGTAATCTTTCAGCACTTTCTCTGCATCACCTGATCCAAACAAAGCATTCGCCCTTGTTGTCAAAGTTCCATATCTGTATGGTGAATAGGAGAGCTTGATGGAAATTCTTTGTTCATTCCAGCCCAGCTCTTGTGCAGCAAAAATACCTGCCCCTGCACTATTGGCCAGTATGTCTGGAATGCTGAAGCCCCATTTATCTGAATATCCATCCAATATTTCAATGATACTCAAATATGCCATCCCACTGATTCCCCCAATGATGACGGCTTTTTTCTTTTCCATGCCCGCCCATTGCCATATTTTACTGGTATGGTTGCTGATTTGATAGCTCGACCAGGTATGTCCTGCCTTGTCCATGTGTTGCCATTCTTTCCAATCGTTGTAGAAATGGAAATCGCTGCGGGGGTAATTGGCATACCAGGTTTTGTTCAATGAGAAAAAAGTTCCGCCCCAGAGGCCTACCTGCACCCCCGTGAGCACGATTTTCCTGGTTTTGACCTGTGCGGCTGAACTGTCTTGTGCATTTACGCTAAAACAGATACTGAACAGCAGGATTGTACCGATAATATGGTTTAAAAAGCGGTGTGACATCTAAGCCTTAATATATAGGATGAAGTTAATTGCATTTACGGCTCTGTTTGTTAAGTTTGTAAAAATTATTGGCAAATGGAAGCAATGATAAAGGCTAGGGTAGACAAATGGTTGGAAGGAAATTACGATGAAACAACGAAAAGTACCATCAATGATCTTATCTCCAATAATCCTGATGAACTGACCGATGCTTTCTACCGTGATTTGGAATTTGGAACAGGAGGACTTCGGGGCATCATGGGAGTCGGTACCAACCGTATCAACCAATACACCATCGGCATGGCAACACAAGGCTTTGCCAATTACCTGATTCAATCTTTCCCCAACCAACAAATAAGGATCGCCGTCGCCCATGATAGCAGAAACAACAGCCGTTTTTTTGCTGAAATCACGGCCAATGTGATGGCGGCCAACGGCATTCAGGTTTACCTTTTTGAGGCTTTGAGGCCTACACCCGAACTATCCTTCACCATCAGGCATCTTACATGCCAGGGAGGAGTTGTTTGTACTGCATCACACAATCCAAGAGAATACAATGGATACAAGGCATATTTCAATGACGGAGGTCAGCTTGTACCGCCACATGATAAAAATGTGATCACAGAAGTGCAAAAAATACAATCTGTGGATGAGGTGAAATGGACTGGGGGAGAAGCCAATATCCACTTGATTGGTGAGGAAATGGACAATGCTTACATCAACATGGTCAAAGGTTTGAGCATCTATCCTGATGCGATTGAACGCCAAAAAGACCTGAAGATAGTCTATACGCCCATCCATGGAACAGGCATCAAATTGGTGCCACAGGTGTTGGCGGCCTTTGGCTTCTCCAACCTCACGCTGGTAGATGAGCAAATCATACCCGATGGAAACTTCCCAACCGTAGTATACCCCAATCCAGAAGAAAGTGAGGCCATGAGCCTGGGACTGAAAAAGGCACAGTCGATTGATGCAGACATCCTGCTGGGCACTGATCCTGACGCAGACCGTGTAGGTGTTGGCGTAAAAGACAACCATGGTAACTGGGTCTTGCTCAATGGTAACCAAACTGCAGTGCTTGCTTTCAATTATATGATTGAAGCAAGGCGTAAAAAAGGACTGGCCAAAGACAACGACATGGTTGTCAAAACCATTGTCACTACTGATCTCATAGACATTATTTCAGCCAATAATGAAATCAAATGTTACAATGTGCTCACAGGTTTCAAATGGATTGCAGAACTGATCAAGTCCAAGGAAGCCAATGAAAACTATATCATCGGTGGAGAAGAATCTTATGGCTTGATGATTGGAGACCAGTTGAGGGATAAAGATGCCGTGAGTGCAGTAGCCTTCCTTTGTGAAATGGCGGCCTATGAAAAAGATGCAGGTAAAAGTCTGTTTACAAAATTGGTAGAACTCTACGTAGAATACGGACTTTTCCGGGAACACCTCATTTCAATCACCAAAAAAGGGAGAGACGGACAAGCGCAAATTGCAGCAATGATGGATCAATTCAGGAATAATCCTCCTTCAACCCTGGGTGGTGTACCTGTTGTAGGACTCTATGATTATGAAAAAAGAGAGGCCAAAGATTTGGCCAATGGACAAGTTTGTGCCATCGATCTTCCCAAAAGCAATGTGCTTCAATTTGTATTGGAAGACGGCAGCAAAATCAGTGCAAGACCTTCCGGTACAGAACCCAAAATCAAATTTTATTTCAGCGTCCAAGGCAAACTGGATCGTGCAGAAGATTTTGATACTGCCTATGCCTCCCTGGGTAACAAAATTGATACCATCATTGCTGAACTGGGGTTGGTATAGTTGATTCGTTAAATACATCAAGGGGGATCAAAGACATGAGGAACATAGAGGATAGACCAGTTCACAAAGGGCTTAGAAACAAGTTGGTCAACACCATCAGGGAAAAGGGGATAACAGATGAAAATGTATTGCAGGCATTGATGAATGTTCCGCGTCATTTTTTTCTTGATTCTGCTTTCGAACAACAGGCGTATGAAGACCGTGCATTTCCAATCGGGGAGGATCAGACCATTTCACATCCCTATACCGTGGCGTACCAATCTCAGTTGTTAAACATCAAACCGTTTGATAAGGTCTTGGAAGTAGGTACCGGGAGTGCATACCAGGCCACCATTCTTTGTGAATTGCAAGCAAAGGTTTTCTCAATTGAAAGACAGAAAAAGCTGTTTGATGCCAACAAGGAATTTCAGTTTCTCAAAAAATACCATTCCTTGAGGATGTTTTTTGGTGATGGATTTGAAGGTTTACCAACCTTTGCTCCCTTTGATAAGGTGTTGATTACTGCTGCTGCACCATTTGTTCCTGAAAAATTGTTGGCGCAATTAAAGGTAGGAGGATGCATGGTTTTACCCTTGAATGAAGGGGAGATACAGCGCATGCACAGAATCACCAAATTGGCAGATGGAAGCTTTGAAGAGGAAAAATTTGATGAGTTTTCATTTGTTCCCATGCTATTGGGCAAAAGAAGATAAAAAAAGCCGCTTGTTGTCAAGCGGCTTTTTCATTAAGGTTGTTGTTGCATTTGCATGCCTTCCTGCATGCCATCCATTCCACTTTTCGTATTCTTTCTTTTGAAAATTGTTGCATCCACTTTTCCAAAACGGTAACTGAAGTTCAGTCGGAAAACCTGCCAGTCACGTCTTCTTGAATTGGATTGGGTAAAATACTGAGATTCAGAGTAAGAACCATAGACTTTGGTCTTGAACATATCGTTCATGCTCAGGGTGAGGGAGCCTCTCTTTTCTTTCAGGAAATCCTTTTTAAGGGCAAACTCAAATCCATAATTGGGTTTTACGTAACCTTGAGCAGAAGTTTGTTGGAATCCACCCCAGTTTCCTCCACCCATGCTACTTCCACCACTTCTTCCACCACCACTCCATCCACCACTTGAACTGTTTTGAGGCAGGATAGACTTGCTCCTGAAATCATAGGCCAGTTGAAGGGTGAAACTGGCGGGAAGCTTGATGTTGGCGTTTGCCTTACCAAATAAGCTGAACAAAGAATTGTTAAGGTTAACCTGTAGGTTGCTGCTGTTGATACTTGAATTAAAAAAATTGAGGTTGGTTGTCAATTCAAGCCATTTGGTGAGTGGGTTCCTGGAGGTCATTTCAAGGCCATAGGCACGGCTGCTGTTGGCATTGATATAAGTATTGACAAGAATATCCTTGCCGGGTATTGTGCTGGCCTCTTTTACCTGAAAACGGGTCATCAGGTTATCAGTTTGCTTGAAATAGGCAGAAACCAATAAGCTGTTATTCCCTTTGAATGTTTTTTGGTAGTTCAGCTCAATAGAATTGGTGAACTCAGGTATAAGGTCTGGATTACCCCTGCTGATGTTCAGTGAGTCGGTATAATCAACAAATGGCAATATCTGAAAGAAACTGGGCCTGTTGATTTTTCTGGCATAGCTGAACTGCAAATCCTGTGTCTGGTCAATCTGATGAGTGAAATTCAAGCTTGGGAATAGACTCAAAGGGTAACTGTTTCCAAAGCTTTTACCTGTTGTGAGTAGCGTTCCTGTATAGGTTGAACTTTCAGCCCTGAGTCCAAGCTGGTAATTGGTTTTCTTGCCGATTACATTTCCATAGGTACCATACGCTGCAAATACTTTATCGTTGAATTTGTAGTTGGCATTGATTGAGGTGATAGGAATATACTGGTTCAAGGCAATGTTATAAATATAATTGAGGTTTTCACTTTGGAAATCCCTGATGGCAGCCCTGAAACCGAGTTCCATCTTGGATGATTCACCCAGCGGATTGGTGAAATCAGTTTGTACTGTGTACAAGGTATTCCCACCCTCACCATTTTGCTTTTGGTTGATGAGTCCTCCTTTAGGGTTGCTCTGCAAATCAAAATACTGTGTTTGGAAACCGCCATTGCTCTTGTTACTGCTTTTGTTGTAATTCAAATCAGCAGTCAATTCCATTCCTTTTTTGCTGAAAAGATGTTTGAAGCCTACTGCAGAGCCATAATTGTTGAAATTGAAGCCTGAGCTGGTTGCTCTTTTGGACAGGATTGACTTTGTTCCGGTATTGAACAATGTATCCGTTTTTATGGACAGTTCATCCTCATTGTTGAATTCACCCATGACCAAGCTGCCTGAAACAGTCAAAGTATTTCTGTTGTCAATAAAATAGTCTAGCCCCGCCCTGTTGTAATTGAAAAATCCTAGGCTTTTGGGATTGTTGGATTGGTCATAGCGGATGGAAGGGTAAGCAAAGAATTCCTCCCTGATGGACTGCCCTTCACCAATGGATTTCCTTTTGTTGTACATGGAGCTGGCAAAAATGTTCACTTTGTCTTGCTTGATGTTGATATCACCGCTAAAATTGGGCATTACCCTTGAGTCAATGCCTGCGCGGAGATTACCATTGTAGCCTGCCTTCCTGTTCTTCTTGAGAACTATGTTGATGATGCCGGACATGCCACCGGATGCATCAAATTTGGCAGAAGGATTGGTGATGAGTTCTACACTTTGTATGGCATCAGAGGGTATTTGATCTAATGTAAGGTTCGTGGGTCTTCCATCAACAAAAATGGTGGGGGACGCATTCCTTAAACTGACATTTCCATCGATGTCAACATCAACACCAGGAATATTTTTCATCATTTCTGAAGCAGTTTGTCCAGTAGAAACAAGGTTCTTTTCTACATTAAAGATCTTCCTGTCCACACCCATCTGCATGAAGGGCTTCGTTCCCACCACCTTGATCTCTTCGAGTTGTTTTGCATCCAATTCGAGTTTGATATTTCCCAGGTCAATGTCTGCGTTGCTCATGATTTTTGAAAAATCATTGCCATTGGGTCCAAGATCAAACTTGACAGGTTTTTCCAGGGTAATGTACCCAATCGCAGTAACCTTTAGGGTAAATTGTCCTCTTAATGGTAGCCCTTCAAGGCTGAAATCTCCATTGCTCTTGGTCAATTGACCAGAAATAATTTTGGTTTTCTTGGCTTTTGTTGTGGTATCAAAAAAAGATTGTACAAGTTGAACTGAGGATGCTTCAATCCCTTTATTGGTTTTGGTATCGATGATTTTACCGTAAAAACGGCCAATATTCATGTTTTGGCTGGCGCCGGACGGTCTTCCACCACCGGGGAATTGTGCTATTGCATTTAAAGACAATAATAAAAGCAGAACAGAGAATAATTTTTGCATTAAGCTGTATTTTAATGAGTTGGATGCCTTTTTAGCATCTAAGCTTTCGGATTGAAAGTCAAGTATTTGTTAAACAAAAAAGGGGGAATTAAGTTCAGGATGCCAATAAACTGATCAAAACCTGTAAAATACCGATGATCAAACCTAAAACCCCACCGATGATCTCAACAAAGCGGAATTCTTTGGACATGATCTGGTTGAGGATGGTTTCCATTTTATCACTAGAAAAGCCAGATACTTTATCAGTTACCATTTTCTCAAGGTCAAGTTGAGATTCAATGTTTTTCATGTAGGAACCAATGATCTCTGGAAACATGGTTTCCAGCTCCTGCATAAAAACTAGTTTTAGCTGGTTGATGGTATTCTGTCCGATAAACATGGATATCATCGGAAAGACACTGCTGAGTTTTTCACGAAGGAAAAGGTCGATTTTCCCTTCAACGAGGGGCATCATTTTGGAAAGGTTGTCTGGATTGATGATCTTTTCTTCAATTTCTTTGAATGATAAAAGCTCATCACTGACAAGTTTCCCCAGTTTCTCGGCAAATTGTTGTTGTCTTTTGGGGAAGATACCATGAAAGGTAATACCAAGGATCCTTTTGGGTTCTTTGGGGTGAAATAGCATTTTTATGGCTATCCAATTGGTAAACCAACCAATGAAGGCAGATATCAATGGGATCAGGATGAGCCAATAATTCATAGTGGGATGTTTTTTACAAAGTTAGTTGATCTGGCCCATGTCAAATTCAATTTTGGTGGAGTAAACATTTCCGTTAATTTTGCACTCCATCAACACGGAGGTTGTAGCTCAGTTGGTTAGAGCGTCTGATTGTGGTTCAGAAGGTCGTGGGTTCGAGACCCATCATCCTCCCTCTTGTAAAAGGGTATTCAGCCGAAAGGAAGAATACCCTTTTACTTTTTTCAATATTCCATTGTTTCCTGTGTTTCTTAACATAACTTTTGGGCTCCATTCATCACAAAAACGACCCGAAAGTTCCTGAAAGGGTTAATTTTGGATATGTCATCTAAATTTTTACAATTTATGTTCAGTAAAAGATCCTTACCAGTTGTGATAGTTCTTGTGTTGGCCGGTTTGCTGATAACCTTCAATTCCTCTGGGATTGGGAATCCCCCTGATAAGTATCAGCTGATTTTTCAGCAGGTGACCGATATGCTTGAGGCGGCACATTATAGCCCTAAAAAGGTGGATGATATTTTTTCTCAAAATATTCACAAGAAATACCTGGAAGCCCTTGATCCTGACAAAAATATTTTTCTGCAATCAGACCTCAAGGAATTGAAAAAATTTGAGTCAACCATTGATGACGAATTGCATGGAGCACCCATCGCTTATTTTTATGCAGTTGATCAGGTTTATTCAAAACGCACCAAGGAAGTTGCATCTTACTACCCTGAATTCCTGCAAAATCCGTTTCAATTTACCACCGATGAATCCATTGTATTAGAGCCAGAAAAGCTGGATTATCCCAAGAATGAGTCTGCGAGAAAAGATGCATGGAGAAAAAGATTGAAATTCTTGACGCTTGAACGCCTTTCAGATCTGATGGATCAACGCAATACGATGAAAAAAGGGGATAGTGCCTACAAGTCTGATGCAGAGCTAGAGAAAGATGCCAGAGCAAAAGTGAAGTTGATGATGACCCGAAATTTTGATCGCATCATTATCAAAACCAAGCCAGACGAGAGGTTTGACATGTTGGTCAACGTGATTACCAATTTCATGGATCCTCATACCACCTTTTTTCCCCCTTTGGAAAAAAGGTCTTTTGATGAACAAATGAGTGGAAGGTTTTATGGCATTGGTGCATCACTGCGCAATGATGAGGGTGGTGCCATCAGGATTGCTACCATTGTGGCGGGTCTTCCAGCCTACAAATCTCAACAGTTGGCAGTGGGCGATCAGGTGTTAAAAGTTGGTCAGGCAGCTGAAGAACCTACAGACCTTACCGGGTTTGAAACAGAAGATGCTGTTAAGCTTATACGGGGTAAAAAAGGTACCGAAGTCAGGTTGACGATTAAAAAAGCAGATGGAACGATAAAGATTGTTTCAATGATCAGGGACGAAGTGGTGTTGGATGAAACATACGCCAAAAGTGCTGTGATCAACGAAGGTGGAAAAAAGATTGGATACATATTCCTTCCTGAGTTTTATGCAGATTGGGAAAGACCCAATGGCCCAAAATGTTCTCAGGATGTGGCCAAGGAAATCATTAAACTGAAAGAACAAGCCGTTGATGGAATCATCATGGACCTTAGGAACAATGGTGGCGGATCTTTGTATGATGTTGTCCAGATGGTAGGATTCTTTATCCCAGAAGGCCCAATTGTACAGGTTAAGGACAGGGAGGGCAATCCCCAGGTCCTGAGAGACAGGGACAGGTCCGTTTTGTATGACGGACCTTTGGCTGTCATGGTCAATGAATTTTCTGCATCAGCTTCTGAGATTTTTGCAGCTGCCATTCAGGACTATGGTCGTGGCATAGTAATTGGTAGCACATCCACCTATGGAAAGGGGACTGTTCAAAGGAACATTGGACTCGAACCCAGTACTGGTCTTTTCAACAAAGAGGTAACTGACATTGGCACCATTAAATTGACTTTACAGAAGTTTTACCGCATCAATGGAGGTTCTACACAACTCAAAGGTGTAACACCCAATATCATTCTTCCTGACCAGTATGAGTCCCTCAAATACAGGGAAAAAGACAATCCTGATGCATTACCTTGGGATGAAATCCCCCGGGCTTTTTACAACCGCATCAGCCCAGGTTATGACCTGGATTATGTTAGGCAGAGCAGTGCTACAAGGGTTGCTGCAAATCCAACGTTTAATGCTATCAAGGAGTCTTCCAGCCTCATGGAAACAGCCAATCAGCGGGTTTATTCACTTCAGTTGAACAAGTACCGTGAAGGACAGAAAAGCCTTAGGGAATCGTTCAAGAAAATAGAAGAAATGAACAAATCAACCAAGGTGATGGAAGTTAGCATGCTGGAATTGGACCAGAAAAAACTTGCTGCAGACAATGATAAACTGGAGAGGCGTAAACAATGGATTGGAAACCTTTCAAAAGACATTTACATCAATGAAACCTGTCAAGTAATTGCTGACATGATCAAACAGGTTGTTCTGGTAAAAGGAAATTAGTTGTCAGAAACCAACACCATACTTTGTTTGCAGTATTTTCCTGTGGTGTAACCAGTGACCAATAACAATGTATCCAATGGAGAGCAGGCTTATCTGCTCTCCATTGTCTGTTTTAGCAGTTCGGCTCAGCCAATCTTCATCAAAACCATTAAAAAGCAGAGCGGTGGCGGATCTTACATGAATGAATTCTTTGGCAAGCAATTGTAGATCATATGCTTTTTCTGATTCAGCCGCATACTGGTTTTCTTCAAAACTTCTGATTGGATTCGGATCTTGCCTGGCAATGGATAGTGCCCTGAAGGCAAAAATCATTTCTGCATCAATGCAATGTCTTATCAGCGTATTGATACTCCATTTGCCAGGTGCATATGCAAAGGTTCCCTCCGCTTTCGAGATGAGTCTTAGATCTTGTTCAAGTAAGTTGACTGAATCATCCAGCAAACCACCAATTTTACCCGGTCCAACCTGTTCAACATAACGGTTAAAAAAAGCGGGGTGCCTGATGGCGGAATGGGCTGGAAACATGGTACTATTTTTTCAATTTCTTGTTGGACTTTTCTATATTTCCTTGGGTTGACTTTCTTTCTCCCATGATGCTGGATGCCAATTTGAGCGCATCCAATGCATTGACAATTCCTCCTGTTATTGAAAGCTGATCCAAACTTGTCTTTTCATCTTCCGTTCCAGGTTTTGTGAAGCTGGTTGAGGATGGTTTCATGGCAGATTGCTCAATGATGTTCTTAACCTGCGCTGCAGATAAATCAGGATAATAGGAGAGGATAAGGGCAGCCAAGCCAGCAACAACAGGGGATGCCATGCTTGTTCCATCCTTTTCTCCATAGGTATTGCCACCAGGGACGGATGAATAAATCTTAACTCCTGGTGCAAAAACATTGACCTCCCGTTTGCCATAATTGGAAAAAGAAGCCGCCAAGTCTGCTTCGGTTGCACCACTGGCCCCAACATTGATCCAATTCGTAAAAACCTTGAGGGTATCATTTTCAAAATTGCGTGAGGGAAAATTATCCTCAGTATCAATGTTCTTGGCATCATTTCCTGCTGCATGTACCAAAAGGACATTTTTTGACTCTGCATACTTTACGGCCTCATCAACCCATTTTTTTTCAGGTGAGAAGCTTTTGCCAAAGCTCATGTTAACCACCCAGGCGCCATTGTCTACTGCATACCGAATGGCGTTGGCGATATCTTTATCGTGCTCATCACCATCTGGCACTGCACGAATGGTCATGATTTCTACATGGTTGGCCACTCCCTTGATCCCTGCTTGATTTTGCCTTGACGCTGCTATGATTCCTGCAACATGGGTGCCGTGGGAAGCATCCGTGCCCATAAGATCATTGTTGCCATAAAAGCGATCGTTGATATCATTGTAATTGTCTTTGACAACATCCTGTCGATACCTCACGGGTTCTTTTTCTACCGCCTCTACCTTTGATTTTTCTCCCTCATAGAATTGTATGAGATCAGCAATCAGACTTACGTTGTTATTTTCCATTTGCCTGGTTTGCTGGAAAAAACCCAATAAAACAGATTTCGCTTTGATCACTGAGGCTTCTGAGGGTTTGAAATCCTGAAGCTCATCACCTGTATAACGTTCCTTGCCCATGGACAATTTTAAAATACTGTCTGCAGAGGGAATTTTCGCAACCAAATCCTTTAGTATCATCACATACATGCCGGCTTCCTTTGCTTGTGCCTCAATTTGGTTTTTTGCTTTGGTATACAATTGATACTGCATTTTTTTCTCTGCAGTAAGGCTTTTTTCGTCTACAGTGCCATTTCCAAATTCGGGCTTAAACTTGTAGTAAACCCTTACAGCTTCGTAGCTGTCTTTGCCAACATTTTTACCATCTTTCCCTCCAATAAAATTCCAACCATGGATGTCGTCAATATAACCGTTTTTGTCATCGTCAATGCCATTGCCGGGGATTTCCTTTTTGTTTTGCCAAAGCACGGGTTTTAAATCCTCATGTGCAGTATCAATACCAGAGTCAATGACGGCTACAATTACCTTCTTTTTGGGGGACTTTCCGGTCAAAAATTCAGTGTAGGTTCTTTCCAATGAGATACCAAATACACCAGTTGACTGATGGTCTTCCAAATGCCAGCCCTTTTTATACGCATCTGGTTTTTCGTTGGTCGATTGCGCTCCAACAAAAGAATAACTGAAAAGGAAAATGAGGACAAAAGGGAGGCACTTGATATTTTTCATATAAATAATTGAATATTAATTGTTTAAAATGGTTTTAGTTGATTTTTTGTTTAGGGTGAAAAGGAGCAAAAGTGAAACAGGCCCGGTAATGAAGAGCATGACTGTTTGAACTGACCAGAGCAGCCAACCAAAGGCAAGTCCTGATACTTCTTTTACGCCATAGAGCAACAGCGTTTTCTGAACGGCAAATTGATAAGCGCCTATGCCTCCTTGGGTTGCAATCATGGCAAAACTGCCAAAGGTCAGGATGGTGAGGGAGGGTACCCATCCAAGTTGAACAAGCTCTTGCATGGCATAAAAACCAACCCTTATGCTGGAGAGGTAAAGAAACCATATAGCCAGTGTACATGTAATGAACCAGAGCTTGTTTTCAACCTTTCTCACACTGATCAGTCCTTCAACAATGCCTTTTATCCAATCCTTTATTCTTAAGAGTAACGAAGAATGGCGGGCCTTTAGATAGATCAGGTAACCAATTCCAGCGATGGATATCAACAGGAGCACAAAAAACAGAATGGCTGAAGGAGATGCATTGATTCTTGATATTATCTGATCCCAAAGCTCTTTTGCATATCCCCCCACAAGATCAATCTGTGTTGAGATAGCAAGAAAGATCACCAATACAAGGCAAATCAGGTCCAATACCCTTTCCGCAACCATTGTTCCAATCAGTTTGTCTACCGGAATTTTTTCATATTTGCCCAGTAGTGTACATTTCATTACTTCCCCCAGTCTTGGAAACAAAAGGTTGAAGAAAAAACCTGTCAGCACCGCAAGAAATACATTTGAGGTAGCGGGGCTTTTCCCCAATGGTTGTATCAACATCTTCCATCTGATGGCCCTTATGTAATGGCTGAGGACAAGAATGAGGATACAGGGAACAATGATGATTGGTTTAGCATTGAAAACCAATTGTTTGACTCTATTGATTTCATTGTCCGTAAATGATTTTGTAGAGAACCAAATCAGGAAAACGCCCAATGAAAGGAAAATGATGAACTGCAATATGGTTTTGATCCTTTTGATGAACATCAATTGTTTTTGAATGGTAAAGTTAACCAAATGCTTGGTTGGAGAAAATGTAAATCTTTGTCAATTATTCCGCCCAAAAGCACCTGAAATGTCGATTGGCAGGCAAATCCGATAAAATTTCTTATTTTTGCATGCAATTTCGTCCGCTTCATCAATCCAAACAAATGGTAAGCAAAAAAAGAATTCTCTTTATAGCCAACGAGATGTCGCCTTACCTTGAACTCACAGAGTTCTCGGAAATCGTAAATAAGCTTGCGATTAAGGCCAATGATACAGGCTATGAAGTAAGGTGCATCATGCCCAGATTTGGAACAATCAACGAAAGAAGACATCGTCTTCATGAAGTGGTCAGGCTATCTGGCATCAACATTTCTATTGAAAACGATGATTATCCCCTTCAAATAAAGGTTGCCTCCCTGCCCAATGCCAGGCTGCAGGTTTATTTTTTGGATAATGAGGACATGTTCAAGCGTAAATTTGTTTTCCAGGATGAAAATGAGAAATGGTACGATGACAATGGTATTCGTTCCATTTTTTTCTGCAAAGGAGCCCTTGAAACAGTTAAAAAATTCGGATGGCCTCCAGATATTATCCATTGCAGTGGCTGGATGACCAGCCTCATACCGCTTTTTTTGAAAACAGCCTATAAAAAAGAACCTGTATTCAGCAACAGCAAAGTATTGTTCACCATAGGTCAGAATACTTTTACAGAAAAGCTGAGTGATGATTTTCTTAAATTAAGCATGATCAATGTTGGAATCAAAGAGAAAGACCTTGATCCATACAAAAACATCGATAACACAGCTGTTTTCAATGGTGCTGCTACCTATGCTGATGCCATTTCATTTGGTGATGGGGAAGTAGAAAAGGCCTTAATTGATCAGTTTTCCAAAGTCAAAGGGAAAAAGGTAATTCCTTACAACCAAGACTCTGATTTAACAGAGTATTTACAATTGTATGGCGACCTTGCAAACAAGTAATTAATCAGTCAGGAAACGTTAAATTATATTAAGTGAGATATCGAAGTTTGTTGAAAGTCCTGGTTTTTGTTTTTTCAATCGCTTTTTTTTCAAATTGTACTAAAATTAAGGGTACAGATATTGGTGCAGGACTTCTCCCAGCCATTGACAATATCATTACTTTTGATACCACTTTTGAGGTTGTTGCTTCAGCATATACCACACCAGATTCTCTTGTTCCTCGTTTGGGGAGGGATATAAATGGCAATGCTGGTCAATTTATTCTGGGGCATATATCCAATGACCCCCAGTTTGGAAAGACCACCGCTTCCATTTTTATGGAGCTTAAGCCATCCAATTATCCTTTTTATTTTGAAAATGTTGCAGACAGCCTTTATCTTGATTCTGCAGTACTTTGCCTCAGATGGACCAATACTTTTGGAGATACCAATGCACTCCAAACCATCAATGTTCACCGCATTTCTGAAAAATTGAAATCTGATTCAGCTTATCTCACCAATAAGTCAGTGCAGTATGGTGAATTGATTGGGTCAAAAACATTTGCACCCGCTGTATTGAACGATTCCTTGTTTCTTTTCCGACAAAACCTCAACAACCAGTTGCGCATAAAGCTCAACAATACCTTTGCAAGGGCTCTTCTTTCCTTTGATACTACTGGGGTAAGTCCTTATAAATCTGATTCTCTCTACCGTGAATTCCTCAAAGGGTTTGCACTGGTTCCACAAACCAGTGGCAGCAATGCCAATGCCCTCATGAGCTTTGCCATGAGTGATACTGCTACACAACTCCGTATTTATTACCGCTACACGAAAGCTGGAAAAGCAGACACTACATTCAAAAACTTAGTTTTTGACAATGGAATTCCTGGCGCATCTGCCAATCAAATCGTCAGGAACTATTCGGGTAGTGAATCAACAGTTCATTTTGGTACAAAACCCAGGGGCGACAGCCTTGTGTATCTTCAAGCAGCCCCAGGAACTTATGCTATGCTCAAGATTCCTGGTTTGGATGAATTCAAACAGAAAAAGGGAAATGTGATGGTTCACCTTGCTGAGCTTTCCATGCAAGAGGTATCTACACCAGGCAGACGTCCCAGTATCTTTCAAACCCCAGAGTTCCTCTATGCTGAGATGTTGGATTCTGCCAATAAAAAATACTACCCCTTCCTATCTGATGGATTTGTCAATGGTAAATTCGAATCCATACTCTTTGGAGGACAAAGGAAATACATTTCTGACAACTCCGGACTGTATTTGTCTGCTTACAAAATGAATCTTACCAGGTATTTACAGGGTATCATCACCAAAAACAACCCCAATTTTCAATTGAGGTTAACCGCCCCATACAGCCTCCGTTATGAGGAACTTTACATAACTTTCGCACTCAATAATCTCTGTAGGGGTAATGTAGTGCTCGGTGGTGGAACCCATTCCTCAAAAAAGATGAAATTCAGGGTCGTTTATTCTAAACTTTGATTTTCACGTTATATTTGCATAAACCAAACTATCATCATGCCATACCTGTTTACATCAGAGAGCGTTTCCGAAGGACATCCTGACAAAGTAGCAGATCAGATCTCAGACGCCCTGATCGATAATTTTCTTGCTTTTGACCCTATGGCCAAAGTTGCCTGTGAAACATTGGTGACAACAGGGCAAGTGGTTCTTGCCGGAGAAGTTAAAGCCAATTGTACGCTTGATGTACAAAAAATTGCCCGTGACGTCATCGCCAAGATTGGGTATACGAAGAGTGAATACATGTTTGAAGCTAATTCATGCGGTATTCTATCTGCTATCCATGAACAATCTGCAGACATCAACAGGGGTGTTGAACGCAAAAAGAAAGAAGACCAGGGAGCTGGGGACCAGGGAATGATGTTTGGTTATGCAACCAACGAAACAGAAAACCTCATGCCTTTGGCTTTGGATCTTGCCCATAAAATTCTCATTGAGTTGGCAGATATCAGGAGAGAAAAAAAGAGCAAAATGCCTTATTTGCGCCCTGATGCAAAAAGTCAGGTAACCATTGAGTATGATGACAATGACAAACCACTCAGGATTGATGCCGTTGTTGTATCAACCCAACACGATGACTTTTCCAAAAGCGATAAAAAAATGTTGGATACCATCAAGCATGATATCATCAACATCGTCATTCCTCGTGTGAAGGCAAAGTGCAAAAAAGACGTTCAGAAACTTTTCAATAACATCACTTACCATATCAATCCAACTGGAAAATTTGTAATTGGTGGACCGCATGGTGATACAGGCCTGACAGGCAGAAAGATCATCGTTGACACCTATGGTGGCAAGGGTGCTCATGGTGGTGGAGCTTTCAGTGGAAAAGATCCTTCCAAAGTAGACAGGAGTGCCGCTTATGCAGCACGCCATATCGCCAAGAACATGGTTGCTGCAGGTGTTGCCGATGAAATGCTCGTACAGGTTTCTTATGCAATTGGTGTTGCAAAGCCAATGGGTATTTTTGTAGATACCTATGGAACTTCAAAAGTAAACTTGACTGATGGTCAGATAGCCAAAAAAGTAGAGGCTTTGTTTGACATGCGTCCTTATGCCATTGAAACAAGGTTGAAGCTGAGAAATCCTATTTACCAGGAAACAGCCGCCTATGGACACATGGGTAGGAAAAACGAATTGGTAAAGAAAACATTTGCGCAACCCGGTGGTGGAACAAAAACCATGGAAGTTGAACTGTTTACCTGGGAAAAACTTGATTTTGTTGCCAAGGTAAAGTCAGCTTTTAAAATCAAGTAATTGACATTATTTTTCATATTGTAAACCCTCCTTCATGGAGGGTTTATTCATTAACAGTAGCAATGGAAAACAATTGGATTAAGCTTGGAACCATCCATCAATATGATAATCCATGGATTTCAGTTTCAGAAGACCAGGTAATCAATCCTGCTGGAAACAAAGGGATTTATGGTATTGTGCATTTCAAGAACCTTGCCATTGGTGTTATACCCATTGATCAAGACGGTAACCTTTACATGGTCGGACAGTACAGGTATGTTACCGGGAAATACAGCCTTGAAATTCCAGAAGGCGGTGGCCCGTTAGGCATTGATCCATTGGATTCTGCCAAACGTGAATTAAAAGAAGAAACTGGTCTTCAGGCAGAAACCTGGGAGAAATTGTTTGAAATGGATCTTTCCAACTCGGTAACTGATGAGAGGGCAATTGTTTATCTTGCAACTGACTTACAGCAAGGAGAACCAGACCCTGAGGAAACCGAGGAATTGACTGTCTCAAAAATTCATTTTACCGAAGCGTATCAGATGGTACTTGATGGTAAAATCACGGATGCAATAACCATTGCTGCCATTTTTAAAATGAAGATCAAATCGTTGGAAAATGAGAAATGAAATAAACAAATCCTCCTCCAATATCATAGGCCGACAGCCAGTGTTGGAAGCTTTGAGAGATGGTGCGCAGCTTGAAAGGATTTTCTTACAAAAAAATATAGGGGGAGAAGGCATTGAGGAAATCAAGCAATTGGCACAACAACTTCAGATTCCCATCAATGCTGTGCCAATTGAAAAATTGCATTCCATGACCAGGGCCAATCACCAGGGTGTGATTGGTGTGAACAGCATCATAGCATTTCACGATTTGCAGGAATCCATAGACAATGTGCTTCAAAGGGGAGAAGTGCCCCTGTTTGTTATGCTTGATGGTATCACGGATGTGCGCAACATCGGTGCCATTGCAAGAACTGCACTTTGCTGTGGAGCACAGATCATGATCATTCCAGACAAGGGAATTGGTGCCATCAATGAAGAGGCCATGAAATCATCCGCCGGAGCACTTCAACGTATTCTGGTATGTCGCGTTAACAGTTTACTCAAGGCAATTGATACCTTACACTTGAATGATATCAAGGTTTTTACAGCTGAAATGAAATCAGATCTCAAGGTTTTCAATGCGGATTTCAAACAACCAGCCTGTATCGTAATGGGGAGTGAAGACAAAGGAATCCAGCCATTCATCACAAAAGCTGCAGATTTTAAGTTTACCATTCCTATGCAAGGCAGTTTTGATTCCTTCAATGTTGGCATAGCCACAGGTATTATTTTATTTGAAGCCAGCAAACAGCGCATGGGTTATTCATCCTAAACATACTGACAATGGATTTTCGACTGGAATTTGATCCACCTTCATTGAGCCAGAAAATTGACCTGGACGATACAATCATGCTGGTTGGTTCATGTTTTACCGATCATGTCTATAATTATCTTTTTGCTTCAAAATTTTGCGCCTTTCAAAATCCCAATGGTGTCCTTTTCAACCCTGTAAGTATTGCCAATGCACTTAACCGGTATGTTGAAAAAAAACACATCACCTCCGGCGAATTGTTTGAGCGAAATGGAATCTGGAACCATTGGGACTTTCACTCTAACCTCAGTTGCACCAGCCAAGAGGAGAGTCTTCAGCACATGAATCAAACAATCAGTGCGGCACATGATTTTCTAAAAAATGCTCAATGGCTGATCATTACCCTTGGATCGGCTTTTGTGTATGAATTGACAGGGTCTCGAATAGTAGCCAATTGCCATAAAATGCCGGCTTCCCACTTCACAAAAAGAATGTTGGATCCTGAAGAGGTTATTTCAATACATGAAAAAGTCATCGCCCAGTTGAAACAGTTTAACAATAAGCTCAACATCATTTTCACCATTAGCCCAGTCCGGCACCTAAGGGATGGTTTTGTTGAAAACAACCGCAGCAAATCTGTTCTTATTCATGCTGTAGATAAATTAACCTCCAGTCAAGATCACCTGCATTATTTCCCCTCTTATGAACTGGTTGTAGATGACCTCAGGGATTATCGGTTTTATGCTGAGGACATGGTTCATCCCAACTACCTGGCTACCCGATATGTTTGGGAAAAATTTTCATCCTCTTGCATCAATGGGAGGTCTAGGGAGGTGATGAAAGAATTGGAGCAGTTGAACATGGCCTTTCATCACAAACCACTTCATCCTGACTCTACTGAACACAGCAAGTTCAGGATGAAGTACAAAGAAATTGCCCAATCCCTTGCTGTAAGGTTTCCATCCATAGACCTGCACAAAGAAATCAACCATTTCAGTTGAATTATTGTAACTAACTTTAAGACAGATTTACAGCCATGAAATATTTTATTTTTCTTGTTTCCCTCTTGTTGAATATTGCATTTGTTTATGTGCTCGGCACCAGATCAGTACTTCCATTGCCCCTGGGAAGTTTTTTGAGTGTTCAGGAGGGTGTTTGGCAGAATGCAGAGCCTGTGGATGAGGATTTTAGCACTTCAATGAAATTTAATCAACTCCAAGGCAAAGTTGATGTATTTCTGGATGATCGCCTGGTGCCCCACGTTTTTGCAGAGCAAGAGAATGATGCCTATTTTGTACAGGGTTATTTACATGCAAAATTCAGGCTTTGGCAGATGGAGTTCCAAACCCATGCCGCTGCAGGAAGGATCAGTGAAATCGTTGGTGAAAAGGCCATCAATTTTGACCGGAACCAGCGAAGGATGGGGATGGTTTTTGCTGCCGAAAATGCATTGGCTGCCATGCAAAAAGATGAACAAACCATATCGGCCATTGATGCTTATACTGGTGGAGTCAACGCCTACATCAGTTCACTCAAAGCAAGTGAATTACCCATCGAATACAAACTGCTTGGATACCAACCTGAAAAATGGACAAACCTGAAATCCGCACTCTTCACCAAGCAAATGACCCAAACCCTTGCCGGCTATGACAGAGATTTTGAATTCACCAATGCACTAAAATTACTGGGTGAGGAGAACTTCAGGATCCTCTATCCAAGTATTCCAGATTCACTCTATCCCGTCATTGCAAAAGGTACAGTGTATAACAAGCCTCTTGCAGCAGTCAATCCTCCTGCCTCTGCTGACTCTCTTTATTTTAAAAGAACCGATACCATCCAGTTTGTGGAAGACTTCAAACCCAATCCATCCAATGGCAGCAACAGTTGGGCTGTGTCAGGAAGCAAGACCCAAAGTGGTAAACCCATCCTTAGCAATGATCCGCACTTAGGGCTTACCCTGCCCTCAATCTGGTTTGAAATCCAATTAAAAACCCCTGCATTCAATGCCTATGGCGTTTCTTTTCCAGGCCTTCCTGGTGTTGTCATAGGTTTCAATGACAGCATCTCCTTTGGTTTTACCAATGCTGGCCGAGATGTGAAAGACTACTATGAAATCCAATTTCGTGATGCCGACAAGCAGCAATATTGGTTTGACAGTTCCTGGAAACAAACAACCCGAAGAGTTGAACAAATCCGCATCAAAAATGCAGTGACTGTAGAAGATACTGTTGCCTACACAGTATTTGGACCTGTCATGTACGATAAAAGTTTTAAAACAGATCTTACCGCTGAAAAAGCATATGCACTTAAATGGGTAGCACATGATACCTCCAATATTCTCAAAATGTGGTTGTTGCTCAACCGTGCATCCAATTATACAGATTATTTGGAGGCCATTGGTCATTTCAATGTGCCAGGCCAGAACATGATTTTTGCCTCTAAATCGGGAGATATCGCACTTTGGCAACAAGGCAGTTTTCCATTGCGCTGGAAGGACCAGGGTCTTTTTGTCATGCCAGGAATGGATAGCAGCTACATGTGGAAGGGATACATACCGCATGAAGAAAATCCTCATTCTTTGAACCCTGCTGAAGGGTATCTCAGCAGTGCCAACCAGCGGGCTGCAGATTCCAGTTATCCGTATTTTATGCCTGGTAGCTATGAAGTTTACCGTCCCATAACCATCAATAGGAAGCTGGCTTCTATGTACAACATCAAAGCTCAGGACATGCAATCCCTTCAAAACAACAACTATAATGTTTTTGCTGAGGATGCCCGCCCCATTCTGCTCAAATATACTCTTCAAGAACAGCTGAATGCAGATGAAAAAAAATACCTTTCATTGGTTGCCTCTTGGAACCTGCTGAATGATGCTGCAGAAAAGGGTCCTACATGTTTCACTGCATGGTGGGATTCGCTGCAAGCAGATGTTTTCAATGATGACCTGGTTCGGGACAACATGCCTCTTGCCAAACCAGAAAAATTTGTTTTGCTTGAAGCCCTTGAAAGGGATAGCAGTTTCAAATTCATTGACAATGTCAATACTCCGATCAAAGAAGACCTTTACCAACTCGTCACTTCAGCACTTAAAAAAGCAGCTCATAAGCTTGCATCACTAGAAAAAGAAAATAAACTTGAGTGGGCTAAATATAAAAATACCACGGTTTATCATTTGCTCAAGACCAATGCAATGGCCTTTGCCAGAGAGGGTTTGATTAATGGCGGTGGCAATGGCATCATCAATGCTTCACAACATGACCATGGCCCCAGTTGGCGTATGGTGGTGGAGATGACCAGTCCAACAAATGCATATGGCGTCTATCCTGGAGGTCAAAGTGGCAATCCTGGCAGTAAGTTCTATGATAATTTCATCACTCACTGGACAAAAGGGGCTTACTATAAACTTTGGTTCATGGAATCTGCAGCCATTGATGGGGCAAAATGCAAATGGAAAATGAGTTTCGCTTCTAAATAATCAAAACAAGATCATGAAATTTATTGTATCTGCTATCATTACCGCAGCATTGGCTTTTGGACTTGGCTTATATTTTCCCTGGTGGACCATTGTTTTGGCGGGCATGCTCACAGGCTTTCTTATCCCTCAACATTGGGGCTTGTCTTTCTTGTCTGCCTTCATTGGCGTTTTCTTGTTATGGGGTTTGATGGCCCTTTTTATCAGTATTTCAAATGACCATATCCTGGCAAAACGCATTTCCATGTTGGTGATCAAAAATGATTCCCCCTATCTGATCATCTTGCTCACTGCGTTGATAGGTGGATTGACAGCCGGGTTATCTGCCAGTACTGCACGTTCCTTGCTCAATCTTATCAAGAAATAGAACCAGTCAAGTATATCCTGAATGAGCAACAGCAAATGTATTGTGGTATTGATGTCTTTGTTGATTTTTTGCACAAATACTTTTGCTACAAAAATCAATGGGCTGGTTCTTGATCAATCCAATAATCCTGTTGGATTTTGTTCAATCACTGTAAAGGAAAACAAGAAAACAGTTTTGTCCAACGATCAGGGCAGGTTCTTCCTGGAGCTTCCAAAGGGGAAGTATCATTTTGTTGTGCAGCATGTTGGTTATGAAACCATGATCATTGATACATTGGTTGAAGGAGATGAAATGCGTTTGAGCATTACAATGAAAAATACAACCCTTACGCTTGCAGAGGTAAAAGTCAAAGTAGGAGGGGAGGATCCTGCATATGAAATCATCCGCAATGCAATCAAACAGCGGAAATTTTACCAAACACAGGTTGGCGCATATACCTGCGAAGCGTATTTGAAAGGCCTTATACGAACAGTCAATTTCCCGGATAATTTTATGGGGCAACCCGTTGATTTTGAAGATGGAGACAGCTCAAAAAATAAAATCATATTCCTCTCAGAGTCCATCTCTGATATTGCTTTCAGGCAACCAGATGATGTGAGGGTAGTGGTAAAGTCAACAAGGGTGAGTGGTCAAACAAATGGACTGGGATTGGCGAATCCAATCTTGATATCTTTTTATGACAATATCATTTCCTTCCCCAAAACTTTTAATCCCAGAGGCTTTGTTTCTCCGATTGCAGAAGGTGCACTTGCTTACTATCGGTATAAATATCTCGGTGTTTTTTTTGAAAATGGATACCAGGTTAACAAAATACAGGTCATTCCCAAAAGAAAATTCGAACCGCTATTTACTGGTTACATCCAAATTGTTGAAAACAGCTGGAACATTCACTCCGTGAGCTTTTCAATTGACAAGGAGTCTCAGCTTGAGTTTGCAGACAAGATTCGCATAGAGCAACAGTACAATCCCATCAATCAAAATACATGGATGGTTGCTACGCAAACCATTTTTCCTGAGGTGAATTTTTTGGGCTTTGCTGCAGCAGGATATTTCTCAACGATTTATTCAAGATATGTTGTTGATCCCGTTTTTGATAAAAAACAATTTGGAAGAACTATTTTGAAATTTGATTCATTGTCCAACAAGCGATCATCCTCATTTTGGGATGCCACAAGACCAATCCCCTTGTTGAAGGAAGAAATAGCAGATTTCAAAAAGAAAGATTCACTGGAAAAGAGGAGAGAAGACCCGAGATACCTGGATTCGCTGGATAAAATCCAGAACCGAATCACAGGGTTGGGTGTATTGGTCAATGGTCCGCGTTTCATCAACAGAAACAAGCAAACATCCATGTCTTTTGACCCATTGCTCAAATCTCTCAGTTTTAATACTGTAGAGGGATGGGTCGTACAAGGTTCTGCTTCCTTTTCAAAAGATTTGAAAGGAAGACGTGAATTTTCTTTCACACCTGTGTTGCGGTATGGTACATCAAATCACCACTTCAATGCCTATTTCACCAGTTCCTTCCGGTACGGTAAAAAATTTGTCAACAGGCTTTCCTATTCAATGGGAAAAAAGGTATTTCAGTTCAACAATGCCAATCCTATCCCTCAGATCATGAACACGGTATCAACCCTGTTTGATGGGTCCAATTACATGAAATTATACCAGGCCAGTTTTTTACAAGCTGGTTATTTCAAGGCCTTGGGTCATGGGATAGACATGGATGCAAATATTCAATACCAGAACCGAAATCCATTGTCCAATGTTGACACAACCCAAAATGGAGGTGACAGGGCTAGGTTTAAAAACTTGACACCTAATTTTCCAGTAGAAACTGGAACAGGACCATTGATTGCCCATCAATCTCTTGTCGCTTCCATCAGGTTCCGGTTCAGGCCTGGTGCTCGTTATGTGGAACTACCCGATGGTCAGGTAAACAGTTTTTCAAGATCACCTGTTTTCAGTTTTCAATATTCCAAAGCCGTAAGCGGTCTTTTTAGCAATGATTCAAAGTTTGGGAAATGGAGAATTTCCATGGTTGGAGACATCAACTTTAAGATAGGAGGGGAGTTCAAGTATAAAATTCAATCAGGTGGATTTCTTCATGCACAGCGTGTTGAACTGCCTGATTACAATCATTTTACTGGCAATTTGACCAGAAAAGCAACACCATATGTAGAAAGTTTTCAAGTTGCACCCTTCTATGCCTTTTCCAACAAGGAAAAATTCTTTGGAGAATTTCATGCAGAATACAAGCTCAATGGTCTGCTCACCAACAAGATTCCTATCATCAAAAAACTCAATTTGCGTCTAGTGACTGGAACCAATATGATCCTATTGAAAAACAGGAATTACCAGGAGTTATTTTTGGGTATTGACAATATCGTCAAATTGCTTCGTGTAGATTATATCAGAGGGCATGGAGAATCTTTGGGTTCAACACATGGTTTCAGAATTGGCATTCGTGGTTTCTCATCAGTTTTCACAGATAACTGATGAGGATCAATCCTTTTTGTTAATTTTGCACTGTTTCGGATTTTGTTCGGCCTGCAACCGAATTTCCACCATATCAAGGAATTAAAATCAATTCATGGCATCACTCCACAACAGGGTTTCAAGACAAGTCTTGAAGGAAAGGGCTCAAAATGACCCTACACCCAAGAATACGGTTTCTTTTTATTGCTATTTTCCTATTGCTGATCCTGGAAAGATGAGGGATGATTGGTACCGTCAACTCAACCAACTGGGCGTTTTCGGAAGAATATACTTAGCGGAGGAAGGTATCAATGCACAGATCAACTGCCCGGTGCATCATTTTGAAGACTTGAAATCATTTTTTTACAGCTATCCTGCCCTGGATGGCTTGCGCCTGAACAAGGCCGTTGAAGAAAAAGGCAACTCTTTTTATGTACTGGACATAAAAGTGAGAAAAAAAATAGTGGCTGATGGTATTGAAGATCCTGGTTTTTCAATGGATAACAAAGGACGTTATGTTGACGCCCTGTCCTTTAATGAAATGGTGAAAAATCCAGCTACAATGGTGATTGACATGCGCAATCATTATGAATATGAGGTGGGTAGGTTTAAAGGTGCAATTGAAATACCCAGTGATACATTCAGGGAACAGTTGCCCATGGCCGCTGACATGTTTGAAAAAGAGAAAGACAGACCTATCATCATGTATTGTACAGGGGGCATTCGGTGCGAAAAAGCCAGCGCCTGGATGCTCCACAAAGGTTTTAAGAATGTATTTCACCTGGAAGGGGGTATCATCAATTACATCAACCAAGTCCGCGAGAAGGACCTGGAGAATAACTTTATAGGAAAAAACTTTGTTTTCGATGAGCGGCTGGGGGAACGCATTACAGAAGACATCATCTCCAATTGTCATGTTTGTGGCAAAACATGTGATGAGCATGTGAATTGCAAAAACAGCAGTTGTCATTTGCTTTTTATCCAGTGTGATGATTGCAGGAATGCCCTCGACGGCTGCTGCAGTCAGGAATGCCTTGAAATCACCCAGTTGCCTGATTTGGAACAAAAGGAAGCCAGGAAGGGCATGGACAAGGGACGAAATATTTTCAACAAATCCAAGCAAAGGATGGATTCCCTTTCCAGGGAAAATAAAACATCTTAATCCAGCGAACTCAATGCTGCAACAACCCTGTCGTGGGTTTCCTCATCAGAGATTTCGGCAGGAGCAAAGGGCTCACCGATCAGTTTTTCGTACAACTCAATGTATCTTCCTGAAATGGTTGAGATCCATTCGTCAGACATTTCAGGAACAGTTTGTCCTTCTTTGCCCATAAAACCATTGGCCATTAACCATTCCCTCACAAACTCTTTGCTCAATTGAAGTTGTCTTTCACCTTTTGATTGTCTTTGTTCAAATCCTTCAGCAAAAAAGTATCTTGATGAATCGGGAGTATGAATTTCATCCATTAAAACAATCTGATCTCCAAGTTTTCCAAATTCATACTTTGTATCTGCCAATATCAGCCCTTGTTTTGCAGCAATTGCTTTACCCCTTTCAAACAAGGCAAAAGTGTAATTTTTCAGCACTTCCCATTCTGCTGCAGTTGCCAATCCTTGTGCCAAAATTTCAACTTCGCTGATGTCCTCATCATGACCTTCAGCTGCTTTTGTTGAAGGAGTGATCAATGGTGTAGGGAAAAAATCATTTTCCTTGAGGCCATCTGGCATGGTCTGTCCACATAGTATTCTGCCAGTCTGATAGGTTCGCCAGGCATGGCCAACCAGGTTACCCCTGACCACCATTTCAATTTTAAAAGGAGAACATAGATGGCCAATCGATACATTTGGGGCAGGTACATCGATAAGCCAATTGGGGCATATATCTTTTGTATTGCTTAACATATATGCTGCTATCTGGTTCAAAACCTGTCCTTTATAAGGAATTGGTCTTGGTAAG
>Ga0222712_10001655_pt1 | contig 26986 bp, 28 predicted proteins | sample C33_657DmetaG_FD_165043 | JGI IMG/M metagenome (GOLD analysis project Ga0222712, IMG submission 165043) | Estuarine water microbial communities from San Francisco Bay, California, United States - C33_657D | ecosystem: Environmental > Aquatic > Marine > Unclassified | place: USA: California... | reverse complement strand
AGGCGATCACGCTCGGAGCCCTCGCCAACGATTAGGAGCTGAGCGTCTGGGAAGTTGTGATGCACCAGCGGCCACGCCTCAATGAGCGTGGGGTGGCCCTTCTCTGGCTCCAGCCGACCAACTGCGACGGCGAGGAGTGCCGAGGCCGGGACGCCGATCTCCTTGCGCGCCGCCTCACGGCTGATCACCTTGTCGAATCGCTCAAGGTCCACACCGTTATAGATGCGACTGATGCTGGTGGTGTCGCGGCTCTCCGCCACGATCTTCCGCACGATCGCGTCACTCACGGCGATCAGGTGATCAATACGCGGCGTGATCTTCTCAAGCAGCTCGCGGTCTTCAGCTGAACGGAAGCGGCTTGAGTGCACCGTTGAGACCAGCAGTGGCCGCTTCCCTGTGCGCGCCTCCACAAGATCAGCGGCAAGCACCGCCACCACTTCAGCGCGGAACATATGCGCATGCACCACCTGCGTCTTGAGCGCAATCAAGCGATCCGCGAGTGCCGCTGCGGCGCGGCTGTTCTCTTCGTCTTCAATCACCTCGGTGGCAACGCCGAGTCGCTCAAGGCGCTTCATCGTGCTGCCATGCGTGAGCGAGATCACGCGAACATCGTGGCGGCTGAGATCCATGCGCAACACCGTGTTCACCACACTCTCCTGCGCTCCACCGTTTGTCCCGGTTGCTAAGAGTTGCACCACGCTGATGCGGCTTCCATCGGGGAGCGGGCCGATCGGCTTGCGTGTGGTGCACGGTTCGCTGTGGCTGTTGTGAATCATGCTGGCACCTGGAGCTGCATCACCTGCGCATCAACCGCGCCGCACTCGTACTTATACGCTTCGTTGCCACGCAAGAAGTCAAGGCGCGGCAGCTTCTCACTGATCGCCATCGTGAGGCCATGCGCAAAGAGTAAGACGCCCGGTGAGAGTGCGCGCGCTGCAATGTCACCACCAGCATTCCAGTAGCGCAACGCGTTCGCGTCTCGCAGGAAGAGCCCCGCAGCAAATGTCGCGAACTCTTCGTTGCGTGCAAGAAGAAGTGTGATCATCCCTGCTGGTGCGGTGCTGAAGATCTCACGCATAAAGCGCTCCTCCGACGCTCCTTTATCTGTTGCAGTGAAGAGTCCGCTCTCGCCCCAGCGCGCGCGATGCAGTCGAATGAACTCTGGGAGATCGGCGCTCAGATCCTTGCTTGCGCTGATCTGCACGCCGGCCGCCTCCGCGCGGCGCAGCTTGCGTCGAATCTCGTGGCGCTCTTTCTTATCAAGGCGTTCAAGATGTTCATCAAACGTCGTGATCCCAACGAGATCAATAAACGGCGCCGGCTCTTCAACGCCGAACGTTGCGGTTCGGTTGTTCGCTTCAGCAGTGCGTGTGATGGCGCTGATCATGCGCGCGTGCGCAGCATCTTCGTTGCGCAGGCGTAACAGGTTGAGTGACGTGTTGATGTTGATCAGCGCATCTGCAAGTGCGGCTGCAACGTCATCTTCTGCACCAGGTGAGGTTGGTTCGAGCAGCACTGTGGCGTAATCAATATGGAACGTTGCGCCGGAGTAGATCACACCATCGGGTCGCTTCATGAGCGGGAGGTAGCCGAGCAGTTCGTTGTTTGCCTCGTCTCGCGCAGCAAGGCTGACGTCTTCCGCCGTGTCGCTATGCGCGCTCCACCAGGCGGCGTGTACAGCGCGATCAGAAAACGCACTCGCGGTGGGATTTGCCGCTAGGAGGCGTTCCCACTCAGCGGCGCTCACCCCAGCAAGCGGGGTCGCAGAGACAGCGATGGTGCGGGCTGGGGTCGGCATGCTCATATCGTAGGCGGTACATCCGCCGTACGTGGCGTGCAGCACGCTGCCGCGATGTGGATGATCGGCCCGAACGTGCAGCGCCTCGTGCTGAGCGCGCTCGCCCCTGTGATCGAACTTCTCGCGCCGCAACGCTGTGGCATCTGCGATTGCGAGGGGGCCCTCCTCTGCCAAGCGTGTCGTGACCTGTGGATCCCCACGCGACCAGAACTGGTCCCCGCAACTGGCCTCCGCGCCGCCGCAGCACTCGGCCCATACGAAGGTGGCCTCGGGGCGGCGATCCGCACCGCCAAGTACGGCGGCGTGCCCGGTCTCGCGCGAGAGCTCGGCGCGGCGCTACGCCCTGCTATTACACGCGTCACACGCAGCACCCCCTTCCAGGCAACACTCGTCCCAATCCCAACAGACCGGAGCCGTGTGCATGAGCGTGGCTTTGATCACGCCCTGCTGATCGCGGAGGCGGCGGGGTTGGCGTGTGGGGCGCCGGTGGTGCAGCTACTCGTACGAACACGCCCCACCGCGCCGCTTCATGCGGCGCACCGTGACGAGCGCGCCGCAATGCTGGACGGTGCAATGGCAACCGTAGACGCGCTACCAATCCCGCCTGCGATTGTGCTCATTGATGATGTGCGCACGAGTGGGGCCACCATGCGAGAAGCGGCGCGAGCGCTGCACGCATCAGGCGCCCAGTGGGTGGCTGGCGTCAGCGTGGCCTACGAACGCTAGAGGCGCTTCGCCCCCTTTGCTATTATTCGGACATGAAGAAACTCACGCTTGCCGTTGCCGCCGCCCTTCTGGCCGCTAGCTGCGGCGGTACGGATAAGAACGGCATTCCGAACGCAGACCCGGTTGCGGGCTATGGAGAGAACGTCAGTGCCGTCTCATGTGACGCTGGTGGCCACGATGCGGCGTATCACATTCATGCACAGCTCACGGTGATCCTCCCGAGCGGAGTTACCGCGCAAGTTCCTCCAAACATCGGTGTAAGCAAGAGCTGCATGTACTGGTTGCATACACACGAGCCAGACGGCAAGTTGCATGTTGAGGCACCAAGCCAGACGGTAGCGACGCTTGCAGACTTCCTTGAGATCTGGCGACGCAGTGCAAACCCATCCATTCCAGATGCGGTTGCCACCGGGCTTGCAGAGATTCGCGTGGTTGGTGAACTAGTAACGAGTGCCGACTCGGTCGTTCTTGAGGACGGGCTCGGCATTGAGATCACCGTCAAGAGCTTCCCTAGCAACTAGCTTTAGACAGCCCGCGTCTTTCCACTTCTGTGGGAGGATGCGCGCATGGCAGCAGCGCGCAAACTGAAGAGCTCAGCCCCAGCCTCCGCCGCAGGGCGGCTCGACCGCATGCTCGGCGCGCACCTTGCCGTTGGACCAGGACTAGTGAAGGCGGCGGATCGTGCGGCGTCTGTGGGCGCGATGGGGTTGCAGATCTTTACGGGCAATCCCACCGGCTGGGCGCGTCGCGCTGAACTTCCAAATGAGCTGCCGCAGTTCCGTGCGCGGATGAAAGAGCACGGCTTCGGCCCACTCGCCGTACACGCCGCGTATCTCGCCAATCTTGCTGGCCCACGGCCAGAGATTCGCGAGAAGAGCATTGCACTGTTGCAGTACGAACTTCGTGTTGCACCTGAGTACGGCGCGTCGTTTGTGAACGTGCATATTGGATCACACCTTGGCACCGGTGTTGAGGCGGGCGTAAAGCGCGTTGCAGAAGCGGTAGATCAGATCCTTGATGGCGTGCCAAAGGCGTCGAGCGACGCGCTCTTGGTGCTTGAGAACTCTGCGGGCGGCGGCAACGGAATTGGCGAAAGCCTTGAAGAGCTGATTGCAATTCATGAGGCAATGGCGAAACAGCGCGTTGACATGTCACGCGTTGGCTACTGCCTTGACTCTGCGCATCTCTGGGGCGCGGGTATTGCAATGTCTGATATTGATCAGCTTGATCGTGTGGTGAACGAGTTTGATCGTCGCATTGGCTTGGAGAAGCTTGTCATGATTCACTACAACGACAGTAAGGCGGCGCACGGTTCAAAGCTTGATCGCCACCAGCACATTGGCGGCGGTGAGGTTGGCGCGCGCGGACTCGCCGCGCTGATCAGTCATCCAAAACTTGCACATGCCGCCTACTACCTGGAGACGCCAGGGATGGAGGAGGGTTGGGACAGGCTCAACGTGGATCGCACGATTCAACTTGCGCAGGGGAACCTCAAGCTGAAACCGCTCCCCGCCGAATCACCTGGCGTTCCGAAGCCCGCCAAGCGCGTGGTGAAAGCTGTAGCCAAAGTGGCGAAGATTAGGAAGGTGGCGAAAGTGGCGCCAAAGAAGCCTGTGAAGCGGGCTGGCGCAGTGAAAAAGGCTAGCGCAGCGAGCCCGCGCCGCGCGGGTACTGCGAAACCGCAAAGAGGATCCCGCCGCCAACCATAAGACTGCCGATGTCGATCACTCGATCGAGCAGCGTGAGGGCGATCGCCGCCTCTGGCGGCATGGCGAAGACGCTGATCAAGATGCCAACACTCCCCGCCTCAACGATGCCGATCCCTGCCGGCGTGAAGGGGATCGTACTCAGCACCGCAGAGACGAGTGCGGTGAAGATCACGGCGGAGATCCCGAGGAAGCCTGGCGCCGGATCAATCTGAAAGAGGCCGAGTGCCGCCGCCACACAACCGAGGCGTGCCGCCTGAAGTGCCCAGATCACGAGCGTGTACGGCGCAACGGCAAGGAGCACCCCTTGGCGGCTCCCCTCCTTCAGCGCGTCGAAGGCGCGGGCGATCGGCTCAGACGCGGCGGCCGGGAGCGGGAGCCGCGCGACGAGTCGTGCAGCTGGTCCGCGTGCAAGCAGAAGTACCGCAGCGCCAACGAGTGCGAGTGCAAGCGCAATCAGCGTGAGTGCGGTCACCGCAGGGCTCAGATTTCCGCCGAACGCAACGTACGCAGAGAGCGCGCCGAGTAGCGCCACGGTAATCAGATCAACAGCGCGCTCCACCACCACTGTGCCAACTGCTCGACCAAACGATGATCCGCCGTTCTTCTTCAGTAGCCAGGCGCGATACACATCACCGATCTTCGCCGGCAGGATCACATTGACCCAGAAGGAGAGTGCGAGGATCTCTACTGCGGCACGCCGAGAGATGCTGATGTTGATCGTTCCGATCAGTACTCTCCATCGCAGTCCACGGAGAGCCAGTGTGCCGCAACATGCGGCAAGGGCGGCGGCGAGGGCGACGGTGTTCGCGCTCGCGATGGTGCTGCCGACCTGCTCGAGGTCAAAGCTCCTCGCTGCACTCCAGAGTGCGAAGAGGAGAATTGCGGTCAGCGCAAAGGCGAAGAGCGTTGATGGACGTGTGGCGCGATCGCGAATGCTGAACGATATGCCTTCGCGCTTCATGCGCCGAACGTTCTCCCTGGTGTAATGCGCCGATTCCCTCGTGCCGCATTAATAACTTTAACGACGGGCATGATCGCGCGCGCAACAAACGAACCGCGTCCAGTGATCAGTTCGTGCGGCGAAGCAAGCGCAGCGCGTAGGCCATCTGGAGTTGAAGGGTCGCCTGTAAGGATTGACGCAGCGTTGCCGATCTCCATGATGCTGTGTGCATCAGATGACGCGACGCTCGGAATGCCGTGCGTTGCCGCAAGTTCTGCGGCGCACTGATTCCCTCCCGGTGCAACAAGTCGCGCGTTCCAGCCTTCAATGAAATCAATCAGTGGAAGGAGTGCAAGGAAGCGGTCGTCAAGGAGGAGTGAGCCGCGCCACGCATCAAACGGATGTGGAATGCCAACGAGTCCACCTTGTGCGCGAATTGTCGCGATCGCCTCTTCTGGTGGCAGGCCGACTTGCAGTGGCCGCTCAATGAAGAGGGCGATCATGTCGCCCGCCTGGGTGCGAACCTCTGATCCAACGATGATGGTGATTCCTGGGACATGTGCATCGCGTGCGCGCTGCGCTCCATCAACGCGATCGTGATCGGTGATGGCGAGGTGCGTCACACCGCGCGACGCCGCCGCACGTGCGAGCGCTACTGGGTTGCTTAGCGAATCAAAGCTCGCCGAGGAGTGGCTGTGAAGATCGACCACCGCTCGCCGATCGAGCGACACGGTTCAGGCCTGTGAGGTGAGGGATTTCGGGAAGACGTCGAAGTGTTCGAGTGCGGTGCCCGTCCCCTTTGCTACACAGCTGAGTGGGTCAGGGGCAACGTGTGTGGCAACTCCGGTGACCGTAGTGATCAGCCGATCAATGTTGCGTAGCAACGCGCCACCGCCAGATAGGACGATTCCCTTGTCAATGATGTCGGCGCTGAGCTCTGGCGGCGTCTGCTCAAGCACACCACGGATCGCGTCGGTGAGGTTTCGCAGTGGGACTTCCATCGCCTCAGTGATCTCTGTTGAGGTGATGATGACTTCACGTGGGAGGCCGGCGATCATGTCGCGGCCCTTCACGCTCATCGTGAGCTCCTCCTCGAGCGGGAGGGCGCTGCCGACCTCAAGCTTGACCTGCTCTGCGGTGCGATCGCCAATCATGAGGTTGTACTTGCGGCGGATGTAGAGGGCGATCGCTTCGTCGAAGCGGTTGCCGCCCACGCGATGGCTCTTCGCCACCACGATGTCTGAGAGTGAGATGACGGCGATCTCCGCCGTACCGCCGCCGATGTTGACGATCATGTTTCCAGATGGCCCGCTGATCGGGAGCTCGGCACCGATCGCGGCCGCCATCGGCTCTTCAATCAGGTAGGCCTTCCCGGCACCAGCCTGGCGGGCGGCGTCAAGCACGTAGCGCTTCTCCACGGAGGTGGAGCCGGCGGGAACGCTCACCAACACGTCGGGTCGCCCGAAGGAGATCTTGCCGGCGGTCCCCTTCTTGATGAAGTAGCGGAGCATCGCTTCTGTCACTACATAGTCGGCGATCACGCCGTCGCGCAGTGGTCGGATTGCGGTGATGGAGCCTGGAGTACGACCGAGCATCTCCTTCGCCTCGTTCCCTACGGCAACAATGCGGTCTTCAGAGTCAATCGCCACAACGCTCGGCTCGCGCACGGTGATCCCCTGGCCCTGGACGAAGACAAGGACATTCGCCGTTCCTAGGTCGATTCCAATCTTCATTCGGCTCTGCTCCCCTCTTCGCTGACGTGCGTTAGGTCCGCACCAAGGCCACGGAACTTCTCCTCAATGGTGGCATAGCCACGGCGGATGTGGTGGGCGCCGTGAATCTTGCTCTCTCCAGGCGCTGCAAGCGCGGCAAGCATGAGGGTGGCGCCGGCGCGAAGGTCGGGGATATCCGCCTCAGCGGCGTGGAATACCGTTGGCCCGGTGAGGCGCGCGTGGCGCGCATCCTTGATCTCCACCTGCGCGCCGAAGCTGCGAAGGCCAACCAGCCACTCCAAACGATCCTCAAAGATCGTCTCGTGGATGTTACTGACGCCGTCTGCGCGCGTAAGAATAAGCCCCGCCGACGGCTGCAAGTCTGTTGCGAGTCCCGGATACGGCGCAGTGGTGATGTCTGTTGCCTTGTATGAACCCTCGCCCTGAGGCTTCCCAGTTACGCGCAAGCTCTTACCGCTGACGCTGTGCTCCACACCGGTGCGTTCAAGCAGTTCAAGGAATGATGTGAGGTGGCTCGGTTCAATCTCTTGAATCTCAATGCTCCCACCAATCACCGCCGCGGCGGTCGCGAACGTTCCAGCCTCAATGCGATCTGGCATCACGCGATGTGTTGCGCCGTGTAGCGCGTCAACGCCCAGGATCTCAATCACATCTGGCGCAGTGCGCGCAACTTGCGCGCCCATACTGTTGAGGAGCGTGATCAAGTCATCAATCTCCGGCTCTTGCGCAGCGGGAGTGATACGCGTTGTCCCCTTTGCAAGAACAGCGGCGAGCATGGCGTTCTCCGTCCCCATCACGGTGACGTGTGGAAAGGTGATCTGCGCGCCACGGAGTCGACCACTGCTCTTTGCAAAGTAGTAGCCATCGCGGTAATCAATCTCCGCGCTGAGTGCACGCATCGCATCCACGTGCAGGTTCACCGGACGACGGCCAATGCGATCGCCACCAGGATTGCTGATGATGACGCGACCAAATCGCGCAAGGAGTGGACCGAGCAACATGAAGCTTGCACGCATCTTTGCCGCCGCTTCAAGTGGAACGAAGAGCCACTCAACGTCGCCGGCGGTGAGATCCATGCTGCCGTCTGCTTCGCGCTCAACGGTGACACCAAGGTCGCGCAGTGTGTCGCGCAGCACTTCAATATCAAGAATCTCTGGCACGTTCTCTAGATGCAGTCGTTCGCCCGTCAGCACGGAGGCGGCCATCATCTTGAGCGCCGCATTCTTTGCGCCGGAGACGCGCACGCTGCCGCTCAGTGGGCGACCGCCGGTGATGTGGAACGCCTCCTTAGCGAGCGCGGTGGGGCGGTACTCCCAGGAGAAGGGCTTCGGCGAAGGGGTGCTGCTCATGCGTGGATTCTCCTCTGTTGCTGGCGCTGCGTCCATCTACGCGGCGTGTGACGCACGCGCGCTTGGTGCGAGGGGGAGGGCCTAGCCGCGACGGCGGCGGCGCTCCGCAACGTTCAGGTGCAGGAGGGCGCGTGCCATGGCGGCGCGTGCCGTTGCTACGGCCCCTGGATCGGCGTGGTCAACCTGGGCGAGCGCCTGCTCGGCTTCGGTCTTCGCCTTCTCAATTGCGGTGAGGTCAAGGTCTGCAGCAAGATCGGCCGACTCTGCGAGCACCAGCACGCGGTCCGGTCGAACCTGCACGAAGCCGCCGATGATGGCGAGGAGCTCCACGCCGCCGTCCTTGGTGGTGATGCGACCCTCGCCGAGCCCGAGCACCGTGACGTACGGCTCGTGCTTCGGCAGGATCCCAACCTCGCCGTCCACTGTTGGAAGGACAAGCGCCGTTGCCTCACCACTCCAGGTGAGTCGCTCTGGCGTGACGATCTCCAACGTGAACGACATGAACTACTTGGCCATCGCGGCGGCGTTTGCGCGCACGTCATCCAACGTGCCGGCGAGGAAGAACGCCTGCTCTGGCAGTGCGTCGGCCTTCCCCTCCAGGATCTCGCGGAACGATGCCACCGTGTCGGCAATCTTGACGAACTTGCCGGGGCGGCCGGTGAAGACCTCCGCAACGAAGAACGGCTGGCTCATGAAGCGTTGCAGACGTCGCGCGCGTGAAACGAGCGACTTGTCGTCAGGCGAGAGCTCATCCATACCAAGAATGGCGATGATGTCTTGCAGGTCACGATAGCGCTGCAGCACACGCTGCACCTCTCGCGCCGTCTCGTAGTGGCTTGCGCCAACCACGTTCGGATCGAGCACGCGTGACGTTGACGTCAACGGATCCACCGCCGGATATATTCCCAACTCCGCAATGTTTCGCTCAAGGCGAATCGTGGAGTCAAGGTGTCCGAACGTTGTTGCCGGTGCTGGGTCGGTGTAGTCGTCTGCTGGCACGTAGACGGCCTGCAGTGACGTGATCGACCCCTTCTTGGTGGAGGTGATGCGCTCCTGAAGCGCCGCCATCTCCGTTGCCAAGTTCGGCTGGTATCCCACGGCGCTCGGCATGCGGCCGAGCAACGCGGAGACTTCGGATCCCGCCTGTGTGAAGCGGAAGATGTTGTCGATGAAGAGGAGCACGTCGCGACCCTCTTCGTCGCGGAAGTACTCCGCCATCGTCAGGCCCGAGAGTGCCACGCGGAGACGCGCTCCAGGTGGCTCGTTCATCTGCCCGAACACCATCACGGTCTTATCAATAACTCCTGAATCGCGCATCTCGTGAATCAGGTCGTTCCCTTCGCGCGAACGCTCACCGACGCCAGCAAACACGGAGTAGCCGGAGTGCTCTTGCGCAACGTTGCGGATCAGCTCCTGGATCACCACCGTCTTACCAACGCCAGCGCCGCCGAAGATACCGATCTTTCCACCCTTCTTGAATGGGCAGACAAGGTCAATCACCTTGATGCCCGTCTCAAAGAGTTCGGTCTCCGTAGTGAGGTCGTCGAACGGTGGTGCGGAGCGGTGAATTGGAAGTCGCGTATCGGCCTTCACATCACCCGCCTGGTCAATCGCATCGCCGAGCACATTGAAGACGCGGCCGAGCGTTCCCGCGCCAACAGGGACAGAGATTGGCGCGCCAAGATCGGTTGCCTTTGCGCCGCGCGCAAGGCCGTCAGTTGTGGTCATGGCAACAGTGCGGACGCGATTGTTGCCAAGGTGCTGCTGCACCTCTACAACGAGTGAGCCGTCTGCGCGATCAACGCGTACCGCGTTATAGATTGCTGGTAGTTCTCGCGCGGGGAATTCAATGTCAACCACTGGTCCTGTGACCTGGACAACCGTTCCCACGGCTCCTGCGCTCTTTGTCCCTGCGTTTGCCATAATTCCTCCTACGCTCTCAGCTTCAGTGCGCGCTTGCGCCCGAAGCAATTTCGATCATCTCTCGCGTGATGTTCGCCTGTCGCACCTTGTTGTATGTCAGCGTCAGTTCGCTGATCAGGTCGCCAGCGCTCTCCGTTGCGTTCTTCATTGCCACCATGCGGCTCGACTGCTCGCACGCCGTTGTCTCAAGGACCGCCTGAAAGACACGGGTGGCAACGTAGCGCGGCAGGAGTGCTTCAAGCACTGTGGCTGGGTCTGGCTCAAAGAGGAACTGATTCCCTGGGATCCCCGCCGTGTCTGCCGTTGGCTGGATTGGCAGCAGCTGGATCCCCTCTGGTCGCTGCACCAGTGTGGAGACGAAGGTTGGGTGAACCAGCGTGACGCTTGAGGCGCGGCCGCCGAGGAAGTCATCTACAAGGAGTCGGACCAGTGGCGTCACGTCGGCAAAGGTTGGCTTGTCGCCGTAGCCAGGGAAGGCGGCGGCGATCTCGTAGCCGCCTCGGGCGAGCGCGTCGCGCCCCTTCTTCCCGATGGTGACGACGCGGGTGCCTGGCCCTGCGCTCTCGAGCTCCTTCATCGCGAAGCGGATCAGGTTGGAGTTCAGCGCGCCGGCGAGACCGCGGTCGGTAGTGAAGAGGACGATCAGCTTGGCGCCACCATCTGCCGGCTTGCTGAGAAGGGCGTGTCCCTCTTCGCCGAGGACGGCGGCAAGGTCGGCGATCACCTCATCAATGGAGTGACCGTATGGGCGTGCGGCGATCGTTGACTCCTGTGCGCGCTTCAACTTTGAGGCGGCAACGAACTGCATGGCGCGCGTGATCTGGCGGATGTTCTTCACCGCACCGATGCGACGTCGAATCTCGCGCTGGCTTGCCATGCCGCCCTACTCCCCGCCGTTAGGCGAGGAACCCCTTCCTGAACGCGTCAACGGCGTCATCGAGGCCCTTCGCTGCCGTGTCTGTGAGCGCCTGCTCCTTGGCGATCTCCTGCAGCACCTGCGGTCGCTCGCGCTCCAAGAATGCGTAGAAGCCGCTCTCAAACTCGCTGACGCGCGGCGTAGGGACGTCGTCCAACTTCCCCTTTGACGCAACGTACAGGATGGCGACCTGATTCTCTACCGCGACCGGCGCGTACTGTGGCTGGCGCGTGATGGCGGAGAGCTTCTCGCCGCGCGTCAACTGGTCGCGTGTTGACTTGTCCAGGTCGCCGGAGAACTGCGCGAATGCCGCAAGTTCGCGGTACTGCGCAAGGTCAAGCTTCAACGGACCTGCAACCTTCTTCATCGCCTTCGTCTGCGCGGCGGAACCGACGCGCGAGACGGAGATTCCAACGTTCACCGCCGGTCGCTGACCCGCGTTGAAGAGGTCGGTCTCAAGGAAGATCTGACCGTCTGTAATGGAGATGACGTTGGTTGGGATGTACGCCGAAACGTCACCCGCCTGCGTCTCAATGATTGGCAGCGCGGTGATTGAACCGCCACCCAGATCATCGGAGAGTCGCGCAGCGCGCTCAAGGAGTCGGCTGTGCAGATAAAAGACGTCGCCTGGGTACGCCTCGCGTCCTGGTGGTCGGCGAAGGAGGAGCGCCATTTCGCGATACGCCACGGCGTGCTTGGAGAGATCGTCGTAGACGCAGAGTGCGTCGCGCACCTCCTTGCCATCAACGGTGACGCCAACCTCCATGATCTCTTCTGCGATTGCGCAACCAGCGAACGGTGCAAGGTACTGCAGTGGTGCTGGATCTTCAGCACCGGCGACCACGACCACGGTGTGGCCCATCGCTCCCTGCTTCTCCAACATGGCAACAACGGTGCGCACGGTGGAGAGCTTCTGGCCGATCGCAACGTAGACGCAGATTAGGCCCTTCCCCTTCTGATTAATGATCGTGTCGATCGCCACGGCGGTCTTACCGGTCTGGCGGTCGCCAATGATCAACTCGCGCTGACCGCGGCCGATTGGGATGAGTGCGTCAACGGCCTTGATGCCAGTCTGCACCGGCGTGGTGACCGACTTGCGACTGATCACGCCCGGCGCAATGCGCTCAACGGGGCGACTCTTCTTTGCGTTGATTGGGCCCTTGCCATCTAGTGGACGACCGAGCGGATCAACAACGCGGCCGATCAGTTCTGGTCCAACCGGAACTTCAACAACACGGCCGGTGGTCTTAACAGTGTCGCCCTCTTTAATGCTCTTCGCATCGCCAAGGAGCACGGCGCCGACCGTCTCTTCACCAAGGTTGAGTGCCATGCCGGCAACGCCGCCAGGGAACTCCAGAAGTTCAGACGAGAGTGCGCCGGAGAGTCCGTAGACCTGCGCAATGCCGTCGCCGACCTCAACAACGGTGCCGACGGTGCGCGATTCGGCGCTGCCATCAAAGCCCGCGATCTGCGACTTCAGGATGCTAATGATCTCGTCTGACTTGATTGCCATGGTTCTCTGCTCCTCGCTGCTCTACGCGCTGCGCCGGTTCAGCCGGCTGCCGAAAGGATGCGCTCGCGCATGCGCGCGAGCCGTCCCTTGACGCTTCCATCAATAAGGAGGTCGCCCACGCGAAGCGTGACGCCCCCTACAAGGCTTGGGTCAATGTCATAAGTGACGCGCACTGCGCCACCAGCGATCTCTTTCGCCTGCGCCTCGATCTTGCTGCGCTCCTCCGCGCCAATCTCTGACGGTGTGCTCACGCGCGCGGTGGAGATACCGTTACGTACATCCAGCGCCTCGTGCATCGCCTCGGCGATCGCCGGAAGCGCTGCAAGGTGCCTGCGCCCCGCAAGCATCGTCATCAGTGTGTGCACCGCTGGGCTCACTGGCGCTCCAGCCGCCGCCTCGACTGCGCTCACGCGCGCCGCAACGGGGGATCGTGGGTCATCCAAAATCAGGCCTGCGCCTGGGGTGGCCACCACCTCCGCCACTCGATCAAGGTCCGCCGCGACCGTCTCCGCCGCAGCCCCTTCGCCCGCAAGGGAGAGGAGGGCCGCCGCGTAGCGTCGTGCTGAACCGAGTGGTCGATCCATGCTCAGTTCTTCTTTCCGTGCTGCTCGTCCAGGAACTCGCCAACGAGTTTGCGCTGTCGGTCGCCGTCCATGGAGGCGCCGACCACCTTAGTCGCCGCGCTGATTGCAAGGTCTGCAACTTCGCTTCTGATTGCTGCGAGTGCACTGACGCGCGCCGCCTCAATCTCTGCCGTTGCGTCGTGACGCATCTTGTCCAGTTCAGCCTTCAACGTTGCAACCTGCTGATCACGAATCTGCGCCGCCGCCTTATCAGCGTTAGCGCGGATCTCGTTGGACTCACGTCGCGCCTCTGCGAGTGATGCGTCTGCCGCAACTTCTGCGCGACTCTTTGCGAGTGCGGCGTCCGCCGCGTCGCGAAGTCCGCGCTCGATGCGCTCACGTCGCTCGTCCAACATCTTGGTGATAGGGCCAAGCGCTGCTGCGCGCAAGACGATAATAAAGAAGCCGAAGTTCGCCGCAGAGACCAAGATCCAGAAGAGATTAAAGCTGAGGCCGGCCTCGGGGGCTGCGCCCTCAACGGGCACCTCCGAAGCGCGAATCGCTAGCGCAATCGCCGACTGAATGATCTGCTGCACTGCCATGACTCCTTACCTCTACTCGTGGTTGTGTCTGACCGTAATTAGAGAACGAGTGAAAGGATGCCGAGCACGATCGCAAGAACGCCGAGGCCTTCTGCGAACGCTGCACCGATGATGAAGACGCCGCGGATTGCACCGGCAGCTTCTGGATTTCGACCGATTGCACTCGCCGCTGCGGCGGTGGCAATGCCTACACCGAGGGCCGGCCCGATCACGCCGAGGGCTGCGATGCCCGCCTGAAGCTTGTCCATCTCTAGTACCTCCTACTTACGGCTGCCGATCGGACGATTCCGCTCGGTCAACCTGCTGCTGCTCAGCTACGGCTAGTGTGCCGCAACTTGTGATTCTGCTCCCGCCGTGGAGCTCCCCCCTGCCGCTGCAGGTTCGTGATGCTCATCGTGCCCCTCTTCGTGGTGCCCCTCCATGGCGAGCATGGTGAAGACCAGGACGAGCACGCTGAAGATAATCCCCTGCATCAGGCCCACGAAGAGCTCAAGGCCGTACAGGGCCATCGGGATGAAGGCGAGGGTGATGGTGGTCATCACGGTGAGCGCAAGTTCGCCACCGTAGATGTTGCCGAAGAGTCGCATGGCGAGCGTCACTGGCTTCACCAACTCAAGGAAGAACTCGAGCACGCCAACGAAGAGGCCGATGCCACCGTTCTTCAGGCTGAAGAATTTCCCAAGGTAGCCACCGATCCCGAGTGCGCGAATCCCTTGGTAGTGGAAGTAGACGAAGGCGACGAGCGCGAGTCCAACGGTCACATTCACATCACTCGTTGGCGCGCGGAAGGCATGGATTCGACCAACGCCAGGGATGAGACCAGACCAGTTGGAGACTGCGATGAAGAGGAAGCAGGCGAGGAAGAAGGTGATGAACGGCTTTGCACCTGGACCACCGATCCCCATCGCAAATCCAGAGAGACCTTCGATGGCAAACTCCATCGCGTTCTGGATCTTTCCAGGAATCTCTTTGAGGTTTCGTGTGAGGAGGATCAACGGAACGATTACCACCACCATCACGATCCAACTCATGATGATGGAGCCGGTGATCGATGGATAGAAGTCAAAGAGTGTTGCGGCGTGATGCTCTTCACTGCCGAGATTAATGACGCTATGTGGAACGATCGGCTCAAGTGCGAGCTTGATCACGCCACCTGGGAATCCTTCAAGTCCGGCGCCGCCACTGATCACGCCAGCAAACACATCAATAATGAGGACGCCGAGTGCGGCGAGGAGTAGGGTACGCCTGGTCGAGCTCTTTCGGGCTACGGCCACCGTCATCTCAACTCCCTCTCTTCTGACTCGGCGCGCCTGCGCGCGAGTCGTGCCGCCTTCTCCAATGCGTCCTGTTCTTCAAACTTCTTGAGTCCTCGTGCCACGATCTGCGCCGCACCGAGAGCCCCAACGACGAATCCGCCAACGAAGCCGACGATCAAGAAGATCGGCCCACTGTTGAGCAGGCTATCCACCCATCGCCCGAGAAGCGCCCCCCCGAGATTCGCCACCAGGAGGGTGATGCCGATCTGCGAGAAGAGGGCGAAATACGCACTCTTGCTGCCGAGGCCTCCCGTGCCCGTTGCGTGCTCGATTGGACGATCGGATTCTAGCCGAGGGCTCTCAGTTTCGTGCTCGCTCACTAGAGCCCCTCCGCCCTGCGGGCGAGGTAGACGGCAACCCCGCCGAGCACCACGAGGAGGCCGGCGAATGCGTAGAGGGTGGCGCTCTCCGTCAGGAGGAGGGCACCGATTGAGAGGAGGGCGGTGATGCCATAGAGGACGAGGACGGCCGAGCGGTGCGAGAAGCCGTTATCTAGGAGACGGCGATGGATGTGGCTCTTGTCCGGTGTGTATGGGGAGCGGCCGGCAAGGATGCGGCCGAGGATTACGAAGAAGGCGTCAATGATGGGGACGCCGAGGATGAGCAGTGCGGCGGCAACCTTTGCGGTGCCGAGGATGGCGAGGACGGCGAGGGCGTAGGCGACAGCGAGAATGCCACTCGTCCCCATATAGATAGAGGCGGGATGGAAGTTGTGGCGCAGGAAGCCGACCAGCGCGCCGGCGAGCGTGAAGCAGAGTGCGGCGAGCAGTGGCGAGGTGGGGAGCGCGATCAGGCCGAGTGTCACGGCAGCGAGGAGCGAGATGCCGCCTGATAACCCATCGAGCCCATCAATAAAGTTCATGCTGTTCTGCATGCCGAGCGTCCAGAAGATTGTCACGCCGAGTGCAACGGCGTCAGGGAAGAGCAGGACGCCTGCGCCAAACGGATTCGAGACGAAGAGGATGCGCAGTCCGAACGCGATAGGAATTAGTGAGATCAGCAGCTGCCCAAGAATTTGCCACCGCGCGCGCAGATCAAATCGATCATCAATAAATCCGATCACACCTGCAATCACCGTCCCCAACAGCAGCGCGTCAACCCCAGCATCCTTTAATCGAGCAGTGCCATTACCTGCGGGGAGATGAAGAAGCGGCGCACCATACACAACGACTGCGCCGACCGCGGCGAAAGTCAGTGCAACTGAGAGCCCTCCCGCTCGAGGCACTGATCGCGTGTTGATACGGCGTTCATTTGGATGATCAGCAATGTTGAAGCGCAGCGCTATGCGATGCATGATCGAGGTCCCAGCCCATGAGAGCAGTGCTGCCGCAAGCGCGATAAGCAGGAAGAGGAGTGGGCGCGGCACGCTTACTGTTCGTTCTGCGCTGGTTGCTGTTGGTCTCCCGCCACCGCAAGCTGAATCGCGTCACGTCCAGGAACTGGGAATGCGCGTGCCATCTTGATCACCTCTGCCTCAATACGCGCAAGCGCAGCCAGATCCTCACGGCGCGCGATCGCCTCCGCAGACCAGACGGCAATCTGTTCCATCTCCGCAGGACCCATGCCGCGCGTCGTGGCTGCTGGCGTGCCGTAGCGAACACCACTCGTCACCATTGGCGATCGTGTTTCTCCAGGAATACTGTTCTTGTTAATGGTGATCCCCGCCGTCTCCAGCGCGGCGGTTGCCTCTTTCCCGGTCACACCGAGTGGCGTAACGTCACAGAGGATCAGGTGGTTATCGGTTCCGCCAGTCACCACACCAAATCCGTTGCTGGCAAGCGCCGCTGCAAGCACCTGCGCGTTCTCAAGCGTGCGCTTCATATAGCTGCGGAACTCGGGCTCAAGTGCGAGTGAGAAGGCAACCGCCTTTGCGCCGATCACGTGCATCAGTGGTCCACCCTGGCTTCCCGGGAAGACGCTTTTATCAATTGCGGCGCCGTCTGCGGCGCGAGCGAACGCGATCCCGCCGCGCGGACCGCGGAGCGTCTTATGTGTGGTGCTCGTCACAATGTCTGCGTGCGGGAATGGCGATGGGTGGAGGCCCGCCGCAATCACACCTGAGATGTGCGCCATATCCACCATCAACTTTGCGCCAGCGGCATGGGCGATCTCTGCGAAGCGCTTGAAGTCAAGTGTGCGTGGGTAGGCGGATGCGCCAGCAATCAGCACCTTCGGCTTCGCTTCGGCAACTGCGCGCTCAACTCCTTCCCAATCGATCAGGCCATCATCCGCGCGCACACCATAAAAGTGCGGTGTGAACCACTTCCCTGAGACGTTGACGGATGCACCATGTGAAAGGTGGCCGCCTTGCGAGAGGCTCATGGCAACGAACGGATCGCCTGGATTCATTAGTGTGGCGAACGCGGCAATGTTTGCTGACGCACCCGAATGCGGCTGCACATTAACGTGTTCGCTCCCGGGGAAGAGCTGCAGTGCGCGGGTGCGGGCGAGATCTTCAACGGAGTCAATGTGTTCACACCCGGCGTAGTAACGCTTCCCGGGATAACCCTCAGCGTATTTATTGGTGAGGATTGTTCCCTGCGCTTCACGCACGGCGGCGTAGGCGTAATTCTCTGATGCGATCAGCTCAATATGATCGCGCTGGCGCACCGCCTCACGTTCAAGGATTGCGCTGAGCGCGGGGTCAACTTCACGCAGGCTCTGATCCGCCCGCGGATCGCGCTGCGCCTGGATCTCCTCTGGTGTGCGCCGAGCACTCATGCGTCTATTCTCCGCCCAAACTGAGAATCAGGCGCTCGATCATGCGCGCTGCGCCGTCCTCTTCGCTGGGCGGGGCGAGGTGCCGTGCGGCACTCTGGACCGCATCAGGGGCGCCGTGCATTGCAACGCCGTGGCCGGCGGCGAGCAGCATTTCCAGATCGTTGTGCTGGTCGCCAATCGCCATGGTCTGGGCTAGCGGGATGTTGAGGCGCGCAGCGAGCCACTCAAGTGCCGCCCCCTTATTGACGCCCGGGGCGGTGAATTCTAGGTATTCAGGGTGGCTGATGGTGACGTCAAGGTCGCCGCCAAACGTTTCGCGTGCATTTGCCAAGACCGTCTCTGGATGACCGGCTGGTGCGTGCGCAACAACCTTTGAGATCTCCTGCGGCTCCTGCCTGAGATGGTGCGCAAGATCTTTGATGGAGTGGAGGCGTTCAACAGGGTTACCAGCGAGCCACCCTTGATATGTTTCGTAGTGCGGGTCCGTTGCATCAAAGGCGTAGTCGTCTTGAATGACCGCATGCCCCCAGAGATCATTCAGTCGGCACCACTCAACTGCACGTGCGGCGAGCGTTGAGGCAAAGGGAACGTGTCGAATCAGTGCGCCGCTCCCACTTTCGCCTGGCGCTGGCAGCTCCCGCGCAATCGCCCCCTGCATCCCAATGAGGGGCCCGTTGACACCCGCGGTGCGCGCGTACTCAATGAAGCTTGGAATGTTTCGGCCAGAGGAGATGGTGGTAATCACGCCGAGTTCACGCGCGGCACGAATTGCGGCGATGGTGCGCTCGGAGATCACGCCGCCATGGGGGAGCAGCGTTCCATCAAGGTCCATCACGAGCAGCTTGATCGGCGTAACGCTCATCTCGTAAACCTATCCGCTACGCCGAATCTCTGCGACGCGCGCGCGTCCGGAGAGATCACCGCGAATGCTCACGCGCCAGCCGAGGCCGAGGCCGGCAACGAGCGCGCTCACGGCGTCCGCCTGACCGTCGCCAAACTCCAAGATCGCTGCAGCGCCCGGGCGCAGTAGGCGCGGAAGTTCGGCAATCAGGCGGCGGATGCACTCAAGGCCGTCGCTCCCGCCGTCCAGCGCAAGACGCGGCTCGGCGGCAATTGAGATCTGCGAGAGGTCTCTCGGAGCTGGCTCACTCCCTGCACCACGCTGGAATCCAATGGCGCTGCGCGCCGCATCCACCTCGTCGCTCGGCACGTAGGGGAGGTTGGCGAGAAGAAGATCAAGGTGCGCGGGATCGCCTGGGGCGCGCGAGGCGAGGAGTGGTTCGGCGAGATCGCCGTGCAGGAAGGTGATGCGCGAAGCAACGCCGGCGCGCAGGGCGTTGGCGCGCGCAACGGCGAGCGCATCGCCAGAGAGATCAGTTGCGGTGAGTCGTAGTGGCGCTGGAGACTCTGATGCAATGGCGATGGCAATGGCGCCACTCCCCGTGCCGATCTCCGCCGCGTTCAGCGGTTGCGGTGCGCGACCGAGCGCGCGCGCCGCCGCAACGCGATCAGCAAGATACGCGAGCGCCGTCTCAACAACGAGCTCTGTCTCTGGTCGCGGGTCAAGCACATCGGGGGTGACGAGAAGTTCGAGCGCACGGAAACCGCGCGTGCCGGTGAGGTGACTGATCGGTCGGCCTTTTGCACGCTCGCTCACCAACGCGGCGAGTGCGGCGGGTGCGTCACCTGCGGCGAGTGCGGCGCGCGCAATCTGCAACGTTTCGGCGAGTGCAGCGTGTCGCTCCCTGAGTGGCTCAGGCTCTGGAAGTCCTGAGCTTTGCGGAAGCGGAAGTGGGAAGCCCGCCGCAACGGCGGTGCGCAGCGTTGTGACGCGTGTTCCAAGAAGTGCGGCGAGGAGTAGCTCTGCATCCAAGCGCGGCGTAGAGCTCCCAGCGATCTCTAGTGATGCCGCTGCGGTGCGCAGCAGTGTTGGGCCATCCGCTTCGCGGGTGATGAGTTGCTCACCTTGCGCTTCTCCGCTCAGCGTCTCTTCGCTCATCGTCAGCAGCCTTGTGAATCAGTCGCCCGCGAGTCGCTCAGCCTGTTCGGCCGCAGCGAGCGCATCATGAAATACGGCGAAGTCACCACTCAACACGCCGTCAACGTCAAACTTATCAAGTCCGATGCGATGATCCGTGACGCGGTTCTGCGGACCGTTGTAGGTGCGAATCTTTTCACTCCGGTCGCCAGTGCCAATCAACGCCTTTCGCGCTACGGAGTTCGCGCTGCGCTTTCGCTCCTCTTCGGCGGCGAGGAGGCGGCTGCGCAAGATCGCCATCCCCTTCTCTTTATTACGCAGCTGGCTGCGCTCATCTTGCATCTCCACCACCGTGCCGCTCGGGATGTGCGTGATGCGCACCGCAGAGTCAGTAGTGTTGACCCCTTGTCCGCCGTGTCCAGATGCGCGCTTCACATCAATACGAATGTCACCTTCAGGAATCACAAAGTCGACCGCCTCCGCAACGGGGAGGACCACCACCGTTGCGGTGCTGGTATGGATGCGCCCGGAAGATTCGGTTGCGGGGACGCGTTGAATGCGATGCACCCCCGCCTCCCACTTGAAGGCGGCCCATGCGCCCGGTCCGCTCACTTCAGCCATCGCTTCGCGCACTCCGCCGAGCGCCGTTTCACTCAAGCCGTCCACCTCAACCTTCCAGCCGCGCCGCTCCGCGTAGCGGAGATAGCCGCGGAAGAGTTCGCCAGCGAAGATTCCCGCCTCGTCACCACCCGCCGCAGGACGCACCTCAATCAGCACGTCCTTCCCGTCGTTTGGATCGGGGTCAAGTAGCAGTGCGGGGAGGCGTTCAATCAGGTCGCGCTCGATCGTCTCGGCGGCGGCGCGCTCCGCCGCGGCGAGGCTACGCATCTCAGCGTCCGCGCCAGGGTCAAGCTCCATCGCCTTCGCATCGCTCGTTCGCGCGCGCGCGGATCTCAGCGTTGCCGCAGCTTCAGCGAGCGGTGCGGTGCGCGACAGTTCGCGTCCGATCCGCGCGAGTGCCGTGTGATCAGCGAGCACTTCGGGTTGCGTCAGCTGCGCCTCTAGTTCGGCGCGAGTGCGGAGCGCGATCGCTAGGCGTGCCTCAAGTTGCGCAAGTTCAGCCATGAGTTGCCGCCTCGTGCTGCAAGGCTCCCCATACTGGTCGCTCTGATCCGGCGGGCACACTCTCGCCGCCCGCCTCTACGGCAACGGTGAGTGCCGCAATGGCAACGTCGTGCATCTCGTCATCTGGAAGGCGCGTGGTGATGCGCTGTACCGCAAGTCCTGGTGCGGCAAGCGCGCGAGCGATCGGATTGGTGCGGTACTTTCCGAGGAGGCGAAGAATTTCGTACGAGAGGCCCGCAACGAGCGGGATGCCAACGATGCGGCTCGCCACAGTTGCGAGTGGATCGAGACGGCCGAGCGTAGTGAAGGCGACAAGGCTCACCAGAATGACAACAACAAGAAACTCGGTGCCACAACGTGGGTGCGCGGTGGGCCAGCGCGCAAGATCGGCACGCGTCAACGTGTCACCGTTCTCTAGCGCATGGATGGCACGATGCTCCGCACCGTGATAGCGATAGGTACGATCAATGTCGCGGCTACGCCCCGCGAGTGAGAGATACGCGATCAGAATCACGATCTGCAGAAGGCCGTCCATCAAGCGTTCTGCGAGCAGTGAGTCAATGGAGAGCGCGCGCAAGAGAAGCGACGCCGCCACCGCCGGGATGATATTGAAGAGCGCCATCACAAAGACGAGCGTGAGCACCACGGTCACAGCGGAGAGCGCGCGATCGCCACGCGAGGAAGGCGTGCTAACCGAAGCCTGGCCCGAAGAGAGCTCGGCGCTACGAAGCAGCCAGCGGCTCCCAAGAACGAGTGTCTCAACAAGGATCACGACGCCGCGTGCGATCGGAAGCTTTGCCGCGCGTTTTCGCAGCACGCCGTTCGGCAGCGGTTCGGTGGTGGTGAGGATGCTTCCGTCTGGAACGCGAATCGCCACGCCGATATGTGCCGGTCCGCGCATCAGGATGCCGTCAACAAGCGCCTGTCCGCCGTACGCCACGCTGCGCGCAGGGGCGGCAAGGTTTGCGAGTGCAAACGCGAGAAGGTGTGATGCGCGTCGCACAACGACGCCACAGTGGCGTCGCACGGAGATCAGCGCGAGCGCCCGAGGCGCTTCTGGAATCGCTCCACCTGACCTGCGGTGTCCAGCAAGATCTGCTTCCCCGTAAAGAACGGGTGGCAGTTCGAGCAGACTTCGGTCTTCATCTCGCCGGCGCGCGTTGAGCCAACGGTGAACTTGGTGCTGCATGCCAGACACGTGATCTGGATCTCGCCGTACTTTGGATGAATCTCTGGCTTCATCAGCGACTCTCTAGGCGTCCGGCGCGGAAGCAACCACGTTGACGCGCTTCTTCAAGCGCGACGCGTAGTCAAACTTCACGCGACCTGTAACGGTTGCGTAGATGGTGTAGTCGCTCCCAAGGCCAACGCCACGTCCGGCGGCAAACTGCGTTCCGCGCTGGCGCACGATGATGCCGCCTGCGTTGATGAACTCGCCGTCGCCAACCTTCACGCCAAGGCGCTGACCAGCACTGTCGCGTCCGTTGCGGCTGCTTGATCCTGCCTTCTTATGTGCCATGACGTCCTCCTTGACTCGTTACTTATTCAGCGTCGGCTGGCTTCTTCGCCGCCGACTTCTTCGCTGCTGGCTTCGTGGTGGACTTCGCCGCCGGCTTCGCTGCGCTCTTTGCGGCAGGCTTTGCTGCAGCCTTCGCGTCGCTCTTCTCAACCGGTGCTGCAACCTTCAGCTTCTCGGCGAGTGCGGCGTCAGCCTGCGCGCGCTCTGCTGCGGCCTTCACTGCTGCGGCCTTCACCTTCTCGCGATCAGCTGCGCCGGCCTCCCAGAGTGCCTTCGCGCTGGTGCCATTCACCGCGACTTCGGTGACCTTAATAAGGTGAAACTCCTGGCGATGCCCCTTAGTGATGCGGCTACGCGCCTTCGGTCGATACTTAAAGCTGATCGTCTTTACGCCGCGCTCCTGGCCAACCACAAGTGCGGTGACCTTTGCGCCGCTCACAACGGGCGTACCAACCTCAGTAGAGGTTGCGGTGCGAACAAGGAGCACGCGATCGAAGGTGACCTCGCTACCTGGGGTAGCGTCAAGCAACTCAACATGCAGCTCGCTGCCGAGCTCCACGCGATACTGCTTCCCACCTGTTTCGATGACTGCGTACATGCTTCGTTCACCCTTCTTATTGCCCTGTGTTTCCGAGCGGCTTCGCCGCGATCCGCAGGCTGACGGAGAGGTCAGGCGCGGGAGGGAGAGTCTAGGCGTACCCTCGCACCCGCGTCAACCGCAGCCGTGCTCAGGCGTGCGGGAGGCTAGGCGCCGCGAGGCGGGTTAGGCGCCACCCCCCTGGTGGACCCGGTGGCTTTGCACGAGGCCAAGGCCGAAGGCGAGCGAGATGGCGGAGGCTCCGCCGTAACTGACGAATGGGAGCGGGATCCCAGTAATTGGGGCGGCTCCAAGGTTCATCGCGATGTTGACCCCGCCCTGGAAGAGGATGATCGCGGCGAGCCCACCGCCGAGCACCGTGCCGAAGCTGTCCGGTGACTCCCAGGCGTGCCAGATCAGTCGTGCAACGAGCAGTCCTATGAGGCCGATGACAAGAAGGCCGCCGACTAACCCGAAGCTTCGAACGAGCGCCGCAAAGACGAAGTCGCTCTCCTGTACCGGCAGCGGATTGATTCCACCCGTCCCGTCAAACCCAATACCGAAGAGGCCACCACTGCGAATCGCTGTGAGTGCCTGCTCCAGCTGGTATTTCGGTCCGGCTGGATCAGCGTTTGGATCAATAAAGGCGATCAACCGCTCCTTCTGATAATCGGCGATCAAGAAGGCCCAAATGAGTGGAAGGAGCAGGACGCCGAGACCTGCAAGCCCAGCAATCCAGCGCGTTGCAGCGCCAGAGAGGAGCAGGCCGCCAAAGAGCGCGGCGGCAATGATCAGCGCCGTCCCAGCGTCTGGCTGGATTGCAACAAGGATAAAAGGTGGCACAACCACGAGGCTGCCGAGCAGCGTGTTAGCGAGCGTGTCGGCCTCTGCACTTTCACGCGTCAAGACGGTGGCGAGTGCAACAAGCGTCAAGATCTTCGCAATCTCGCTCGATTGAATTGCGATGCCAAACACTGCGATTGCGCGCGAGTTACCGCCAGAGTCTTGGCCAAAGATAAGCGTTGCGATGAGCAGGAGAAGGTTCGCGCCGTAAAGCGGCCATGCGAACGTGCGAATCCAGCGCCAGTTAATCGCGGTGACGATGGAGAATGTAGCGACTGAGAGTGAGAGCCAAATGATAGATCGCAAGAAGATTGATGAAAGATCAAAGAGCTCCTGTCCATAACTTCGGGCGTTGATCCACGCCATGCCGAGTCCGCAGATCATGAGAAGTCCAATAGCAGCAGTGGAGAGCCAGTCCATGCGGCGCACGATGCTGCCAACCCAGCCCGCCGCACCAAACGGCCCTCGTGTGATTGGCGATCCAAGACCCATCAGTAGCCTCCTCGCCCTACGCGCTGATCCCGTGCACTATTCGCCATAGTAGTTTCCAATCGACATCGAACCAGGGATGCGATAGTCGCGCTTCAACTCGTACTGCAACTGCAAGTAGCGCTTCAGCACTTCAATCGCGGCGTTCCCCGCGGTGTTTGATCCGTGCATGAAGACCACATACGCGAAATCGGCGTCAGTCTTACTCCAGTCGTCCGTTGGTGCAACAAAGCCAGAGATCCAGTTGTGATACGGGAGTCGCCCCTGCTTGTCACGTACGCCGTACTCGGCGGTGCCCGTCTTACCGGTGAGGTTAAGCGGAATCTGGCCAAGGTTGCGCGTCATTGCGCTGTTCGCCACCACGAGTCGCGCAGCGCGACGCATCTCCGCCAGTGTTGCGGCACGCATTCCTACGCGCCCCTTCTCTACTGGCGTAATCGTCTCGGCCAGCGTGCCGTCTGGGTTGCGCAGCTCCAAGACCACATGTGGCTGCCAGAGCGTCCCACCGTTGGCGAGCGCGGCGAATGAGTTCATCACCTGGAGTGGTGTTGCCAAGTCGTACCCCTGACCGAGCGCAGATTGCAGCACCTCGCCGTCATAGAGGGTGCGGCTAATCGTGGTGCGCGCCCAGTTTTGATCTGGCACTACGCCTCCAATCTCTGTCGGCAGATCGATCCCCGTTGGCTCACCGAATCCCCATGCTCGACCACACGCTGCAAGACGATCAATCTTCAGCCGTTGTGCGAGTTGATATGTGATTACCGCTGAGCTGTACGAGAAGCCCTGCGCTGGCGTGAGGCGTCGCCCAAATCCTGCGCGATTCCACTCGTAGAACTTCTGCCCACCAACTTCAAGGTATGCGGGCGTAACGAGCGTCTCATCAACACCAACGACGCGGTTCTCCAACGCGCAGGAGTAGGTCACGAGTTTGTAAGTACTTCCGGGCGGGAAGTGTGAGCCAACCGCATGGTTGAGGAGTGGCGCGTTCTTGTTGTTCAGATACTTCTGATACTGCGCCGTGGTGATCCCTGACGCGAAGAGGTTGTTGTCATATGTTGGGAGTGAGGCCATCGCAATGATCTCCCCGTTCTGTGGGTTGACACTCGTCACAACGCCTTCTTTATTTCCCGCAGCTTTTACTCCCCATGCGAGCGCATCAAACGCGCGCTGCTGCGCTTCCACATCAATGGTGAGCACCACGCTCTTCCCGGCGTTCGGTGTCTTCGTCACACCGAGTTCTCGGACGATGCGTCCCTGCACATCAATCTCAACCTGCCGAACACCCGGCTCGCCGCGCAGCGCCTTTTCGTAACTCTGTTCAACACCAGCGCGTCCGATGTAATCAAGTTCGTTGTATCCGGCACTTGAGAGTGCGCTGAGCTCCAACGCATCAATGCGCCCAACATAGCCAATGACCTGACTGATCAGCTCACCATATGGATACTGTCGCCGCGGTTCAAAGATCACCTCAACACCAGGAAGTGCTGCGCTCTCTTCTTCAATAAATCGCGTGACGCGTTCATCAACCACACTGGCGATTCGAACTGGCTCCCAGATTGATCCGGTTGCGCGATCAAGTGTCATGGTGATCTTTACGGGATCAATCTGCAGAATCTCACCGAGTGTCTTCACCACCTGTGGACGAATGGTGAGTGGCAAATCGCCCGGACGAATTTGTACGGCGTACGTTGCGATGTTTTCCGCGAGGATGCGCCCGGTGCGATCAAGAATCAATCCACGTGGTGGCGCAATGACCTCTTCAATCACGCGGTGTCCGTCGGCGAGTGTGTTGAAGTCACGCGACGATGCGCCACCACCGCCGACCTCTACCGCGATAAGTCGCGCACTGAGAAGGCCGCTAAGCAACGCGGTGAATACGGCCGCCACGAGATAGCGCAACGGTCGCTTGTATATCTGAGTACTACTCATACTTAACTGAGGCGGTCGTCAAGCGGCCGTTCGCGCAGCTGTTGCGCGCGTCGTCGCGCTCCGACCACGCTGCCGAAGACGAGGAGGGCGGCGTTGATCGCGAGGCGCTCTGGCCCCCCAGGCCCTGCCGCGGTGGTGCCAATCCCTAGGAGGCTGCTGCTCAGGATCAGAACGGCCGCTGCGGCCGCGTAGCCGGCGATGGCGGCCACGCTGCGGCGTGCCCAGCCAGCGTCCCCACTCCCTCGAACGGCGGCTGCCACAAGCACCGCCGCGCTCAACGCGAGCGCAGTCTGCCCAAGGGGTCGCCAGAGGAGGGTGTCGATGAGGAACCCAGCGATAAATGCGCCCAGAATGAGGGTACTTCGCCGACGTACAGAGCTGAGCATGAGGAGGACGAAGAGGGGGAGGCTGAAGATGGTCTCAAGGCCGACTTCAGGGAGGAGTCGTGCCTGGATCAGGGCAGCAAGGGCGATCGCGAGCAGGAGGAGCGTGCGCCGGTTCATCATGCGGAGAGGATACTCCTGTTCCACGTGAAACGCGAAGGCGGGCGAAGGAAGCCCCTCCTGCTACACTCTCCGTGTGGGAGAGGTCGTAGCGCCAAGAAACCTCGGCCGAGCACAGGTCATTGTCTGCGCGAACCAGAAAGGCGGCGTAGGGAAGACCACGACCGTGCTGAATCTCGCGGCTGAACTCGCACATGCTGGGCATAAGGTCCTC
>Ga0222712_10001654_pt1 | contig 26989 bp, 42 predicted proteins | sample C33_657DmetaG_FD_165043 | JGI IMG/M metagenome (GOLD analysis project Ga0222712, IMG submission 165043) | Estuarine water microbial communities from San Francisco Bay, California, United States - C33_657D | ecosystem: Environmental > Aquatic > Marine > Unclassified | place: USA: California... | reverse complement strand
CGAGCTGATCGTTCCGATCGCGATGGAAGAAAAGCTGCGCTTCGCCATCCGCGAAGGCGGCCGTACCGTCGGCGCCGGCGTCGTCGCCAAGATCATTAAGTAAGAGCTGCCGGGATCGAAGGATCAAACCAATGCAAAGTCAGAATATCCGCATCCGGCTTAAGGCCTTCGACCATCGGATTCTCGATAATTCGACGCGGGAAATCGTCAATACGGCCAAGCGCACAGGCGCCCAGGTCCGTGGTCCGATCCCGCTGCCGACCGGCATCGAGCGTTTCACCGTGAACCGCTCGGCGCATGTCGACAAGAAGAGCCGCGAACAGTTCGAAATCCGGACGCATAAGCGTCTGCTCGACATCATCGAGCCCACGCCGCAGACCGTCGATGCTTTGATGAAGCTCGATCTGGCTGCCGGTGTGGACGTCGAAATCAAGTTGTAAGGAGCGTCAGGTGCGCACAGGCGTCATCACGCAGAAGATCGGTATGACCCGTCTGTTTTTGGCAGACGGCACCCATGTCCCGGTCACGGTCTTGAAGCTGGACGGCTGCGCCGTCACGGCGGTCCGTACGCAGGAAAAAGACGGCTACACGGCCGTTCAGCTCGGCTCGGGCTTTGCCAAGCCGAAGAACACCAACAAGGCCGAACGTGGCCAGTTCGCCAAGGCGGAAATCGAGCCTCGCAAGAAGCTCGCGGAATTCCGCGTTGATGAAAAGTCCATGCTGGAAGTCGGCGACACCCTCCAGGCTGACCACTTCGTGGCCGGCCAGAAGGTGGACGTCACCGGCGTCACCATCGGCCGCGGTTTCACCGGCGCGATGAAGCGCTGGAACTTCCGCGGTCTGGAAGCCTCGCACGGCGTGTCGATCTCGCACCGTTCGCTGGGCGGTACCGGTGGTCGCCAGGATCCGGGCAAGACCTTCAAGAATAAGAAGATGCACGGCCATTACGGCACCGACAACATCACCACCCAGAATCTGGAAGTGGCGAAGGTCGATGTCGAACGCGGCCTGATCATGGTTCGCGGCGCGGTGCCGGGCTCCAAGGGTGGCTGGGTGATGGTGCGCGATGCCGTCAAGCGTCCGCACAAGGATCTGCCGAGCCCCGCGTCCGTCAAGAAGCGCGCTGGCGCTGCCGCGGCTCCCGCCGCTGCCGCTCCGGCCGCCGAAGAACCGAAGGCTGAGGCGTAAGTCATGAAAAGCAAAGTCCTCAATCTCGACAACAAGGCCGCTGGCGACGTCGAACTGAACGACGCCATCTTCGGCCTGGAGCCCCGCCAGGACCTGATCCAGCGCGTGGTGGTGTGGCAGCTCGCCAAGCGCCGCAGCGGCCAGCACAAGGTGCTGACGCGCGGCGAGATCAACCGCACCAAGCACAAACTGGGCAAGCAGAAGGGCGGCGGTACCGCCCGTCACGGCGCCCGTTCAGCTCCGCTGTTCGTCGGTGGCGCCAAGGCCATGGGCCCGGTGTCGCACAGCCACGAGTTCGACCTGCCCAAGAAGATCAAGGCGCTTGGCCTCAAGCACGCTCTGTCGTCCAAGGCCAAGGCCGGTTCGATCATCGTGCTGGACGAAGCCAAGACCAAGGAAGCCAAGACCGGCGCCCTGGCCAAGCAGTTCGGCAAGATGAATCTGGGCCGCGCCCTGGTGATCGATGGCGAGTTCGACAAGAACTTCCAGCTCTCCGCGCGCAACCTGGCCGACGTCGCGCTGCTGCCGGTCGCTGGCATCAACGTCTATGACATCATGAAGAGCGACAAGCTGGTCCTGACCACTGCCGCCATCAAAGCGATCGAGGCGCGTCTGTCATGAGCATCAACTATGATGTGATCCTGTCGCCGGTGATCACCGAAAAAGCGACGCGCATGACCGAAGCCAACCAGGTCGTGTTCCGCGTCACGCTGGACGCCACCAAGCCTGCGATCGCCAAGGCGGTTGCCGACCTGTTCAAGGTCAAGGTGAAGTCGGTGAACACGATCGTGGTCAAGGGCAAGCGCAAGGCCGCCCGCGGCAAGATCTACACGCGTTCGGACATCAAGAAAGCGATCGTGACCCTGGAAGACGGTCACCAGATCGACATCACGACGGGTCTGTAAACATGGCACTGAAACATTATAAGCCCAGGACTCCCGGCACCCGCCAGTTGGTGCTGATCGATCGTTCCAGCCTGCACAAGGGCGGTCCGGTCAAGGCGCTGACCGAAGGCAAGACCTCCAAGGGCGGCCGCAACAATACCGGCCGCATCGTGGTGCGCTATCAGGGTGGCGGTCACAAGCAGCGCTATCGCCTGATCGACTTCAAGCGCAACCGCTTCAATGAGCCCGCGACGGTCGAGCGTCTGGAATACGATCCAAACCGCACCGCCTTCATCGCACTGGTGAAGTACAAGGACGGCAAGCAGACCTACATCCTGGCGCCGCAGCGCCTGAATGTCGGCGACACCATCGTCTCCGGCGAAAAAGTCGACGTGAAGGTCGGCAATGCGATGCCGCTGGGCGCGATGCCGGTCGGCACCATCGTCCACAATATCGAAATGAAGCCGGGCAAGGGTGGCCAGGTGGCCCGTTCCGCCGGCGCTTATGCCCAGTATCTGGGCCGCGATGCCGGTTACGCGCTGATCCGTCTGAATTCGTCGGAAGTGCGCAAAATCCCGCTGACCTGCATGGCGACTGTGGGCGCTGTGTCGAACCCCGACCACATGAACGAAGTGATCGGCAAGGCCGGCCGTAACGTGTGGAAGGGCAAGCGCCCGCACGTTCGCGGTACCGCCATGAACCCGATCGACCATCCGCACGGCGGCGGCGAAGGCCGCACCAAGGGTGGCCGTCATCCGGTTACCCCCTGGGGCAAGCCCACCAAGGGCGCCAAGACCCGTAAAAACAAGCGCACCACGAAGTTCATCGTGCGCACGCGTAAAGGCAAGGCAAGCACATGACCCGTTCTGTCTGGAAAGGCCCGTTTGTCGACGGCTACATTTTGAAGAAAGCGGAAGCGGCCCGTTCGTCCGGTCGCAAGGATGTGATCAAGACCTGGTCGCGCCGTTCCACCATTCTGCCGCAGTTCGTGGGCGTCACGTTCGGCGTCTACAATGGCCACAAGCACATTCCCGTGCTGGTGACCGAAGACATGGTTGGTCACAAGCTCGGCGAGTTCTCGCCGACCCGTACCTTCCACGGCCACACCGGTGGCGGCGACAAGAAGGCGAAGAGGTCGTAATGGGCAAGGAATCTCGCGTGCGCGTGCTGGCGGATCATCAGGCGATGGCCGTTGCCCGCAACATCCGCGTCTCCCCGCGCAAGCTCAACCTGGTGGCGCAGCAGATCCGCGGCAAGAAGGTCGATCGCGCCCTGAACGTGCTGACCTTCTCGCCCAAGCGCATCGCTGGCGTCGTCAAGAAGACGCTCCAGTCGGCGATCGCCAACGCGGAAAACAATCACGACCTGGATGTCGATGATCTGGTGGTCAAGGAAGCCAGCGTCGGCAAGAACCTGGTGATGAAGCGCTTCCACGCGCGCGCCCGCGGCAACGCCGGCGGCATCGAAAAGTTCTTCAGCCAGATCACGATCATCGTCGAAGAAAAGCGCGAAGAAGCGCCGGCGAAGGAAGAAGCCAAGGCGGCTGCTCCCAAAGCCGACGCCAAGAAGAAATCCTCGGGCAAAGCGCCCGCCAAGAAAGCGGCGGCCAAGAAGCCCGCGAAGGAGAAGAAGTAATGGGTCAGAAGGTCAATCCGACCGGGCTGCGCCTCGGCATCAACCGTACCTGGGACTCGCGCTGGTATGCGGGCAAGCGGGAATACGGCAAGCTGCTGCAGGAAGACATCAAGATCCGCGAATACCTCAGCGACAAGCTGAAGGCCGCGGGCGTCAGCCGCATCATCATCGAACGCCCGCACAAGAAGTGCCGCGTCACCATTCACTCGGCTCGTCCGGGCGTTGTGATCGGCAAGAAGGGCGCCGACATCGAGAAGCTGAAGAGCGACGTTCAGAAGTACACGACCGATGAAGTGCACCTGAACATCGTGGAAATCCGCAAGCCGGAAATCGACGCCAAGCTGGTTGCCGAAAACATCGCGCAGCAGCTCGAACGCCGCGTTGCGTTCCGTCGCGTGATGAAGCGTTCGGTGCAGACCGCCATGCGCCTGGGCGCGCTGGGCATCCGCATCACCTGCTCGGGCCGTCTGGGCGGCGCGGAAATCGCGCGCGTGGAATGGTATCGCGAAGGCCGCGTGCCGCTGCACACGCTGCGTGCCGACATCGACTACGGCATCTCCACGGCTTTCACCACCTATGGCACCTGCGGCGTCAAGGTCTGGATCTTCAAGGGCGAGATCATGGAACATGATCCCTTCGCCACCGAGAAGCGCCAGGCTGAAGCTGCCGAAGGTGGCAATCGCGGCCCGCGTGAGCGCGAGCGCGCTCTTGCCGCCGCCGAGTAAAGAGAAGAACCATGCTGTCACCCAAGCGCACAAAATTCCGCAAGCAGTTCAAGGGCCGCATCAACGGCGCTGCCAAGGGCGGTACCAAGCTGGCCTTCGGCGCCTATGGCCTGAAGGCTCTGGAACCGGAACGCCTGAACGCGCGCGAGATCGAAGCGGCGCGTCGCGCCATTACCCGCCAGATGAAGCGCGCCGGCCGCGTGTGGATCCGCGTGTTCCCGGACGTGCCGGTGTCCAAGAAGCCTGCCGAAGTCCGCATGGGCTCGGGCAAGGGCGCGCCGGAATTCTGGGTGGCCAAGGTCAAGCCGGGCCGAATCCTGTTTGAACTGGACGGCGTGGACCTGGCGACCGCCAAGGAAGCCATGCGTCTGGGCCAGGCGAAACTGTCGATCGCGACCAAGTTCGTCGTCCGCACCGGCTTGTGAGAGAATAGAGATGGCTAAGAAAGAAACCAAACCGGCGAAGTCCGCCAAGACCAAGAAGACGACCGCCGTGAAGGCGACGTCGAAGTCCGAGGAACTGCGCGCCAAGACCGGCGACGAGCTGAACACCCAGCTCTCGAACCTCAAGAAGGAGCAGTTCAACCTGCGCTTTCAGCGGGCCAACGGCCAGGTGGAAAACACCGGCCGCATCCGCGTGCTGCGCCGTGATATCGCGCGCATCCAGACCGTGTTGACCGAGCAGCGCCGCGCTGCCCAGGCGAAGGGCTAAGACCATGCCGAAGAGAATCCTCCAGGGCACTGTCGTCAGCGACAAGAACGCCAAGACCATCGTTGTGAAGGTGGAGCGCCGCTTCATCCATCCGGTGATGGGCAAGACCGTGCGCCGTTCGAAAAAGTATCACGCCCATGACGAGAAGGGCGAATTCAAGATCGGTGATGTCGTTCGTATTCAGGAATGCCGGCCGCTTTCCAAGTTGAAGACCTGGGAAGTGCTGGAACGCGTCGGCAAGTAAGCGGCGCGATAGGGAGTTGAAGTCATGATTCAGATGTCCACAGAACTCGACGTCGCCGACAATTCCGGCGCCAAGAGCGTGATGTGCATCAAGGTTCTCGGCGGTTCGCATCGCCGTTATGCCGACGTCGGCGACATCATCGTGGTGTCGGTCAAGGAAGCCATTCCGCGCGGTCGCGTGAAGAAGGGCGAAGTGCTGAAGGCCGTGGTGGTGCGTACCGCAAAGGGCGTGCGCCGCAACGATGGCAGCCTGATCCGCTTCGACGGCAATGCCGCGGTTCTGGTCAATGCCCAGGGCGAGCCGATCGGCACCCGCATCTTTGGACCGGTGACCCGCGAGCTGCGCAACAAGGGTCAGATGAAGATCATCTCGCTTGCCCCGGAGGTTTTGTAATGAGCGCGAATATCCGCAAGGGCGACAGCGTGGTGGTCATCACGGGCCGCGACAAGGGCAAGAAGGGCTCTGTTCTGAAGGTGTTTCCGGATGAGAACCGCGCGCTGGTGCAGGGCGTCAACGTGGTCAAGCGCCATCAGCGCCAGACCCAGACCCAGCAGGCCGGGATCGTGACCAAGGAGTCGCCGATCCAGCTTTCGAATATCGCGCATGTCGACCCTAAGTCGGGCAAGGCGACGCGCATTGGAACCAAGACGCTGAGCGACGGCCGCAAGGTCCGCTTTGCCAAGAAGTCGGGTGAGGTCATCGATGTCTGATGCAGGCAGCAAGAATCCGCAGGAAGCCGCCAAGGCCCAGGCGAAGGCGGACAAGGCGAACAAGCGCCGCGAAGTGAACGCCGGCACCCAGGTGCAGGTCGGCGAGCATGCGCGCGAAGCCGGTTATGTGCCGCGCTTCAAGAAGCGCTATGCCGAAACCATCAAGCCGGAGCTGATGAAGAAGTTCGGTTACAAGAACGCGCTTCAGGTTCCGAAGCTGAACAAGGTCGTGCTGAACATCGGCGCGGGCGAGGCAGCTTCCGACGGCAAGAAAATCGTACAGGCCGTGAACGACCTGACCGCGATCGCCGGCCAGAAGGCAATCCAGACCCGTTCCAAGAAGGCCATCGCGCAGTTCAAGATCCGCGAAGGTCTCCCGATCGGCGCCAAGGTCACCCTGCGCGGCGACGTGATGTACGAATTCGTTGATCGCCTGATCACCATGGCGCTGCCGCGCGTTCGCGACTTCCGGGGTATCAACCCCAAGTCGTTCGACGGCCGCGGCAACTATGCGATGGGCATGAAGGAACACGTCGTGTTCCTGGAAATCGACTACGACAAGACGGAATCTGTGTGGGGCATGGACATCGTGTTCAACACCACCGCGAAGACTGACGAGGAAGCGCGCGCGCTGCTCGAAGGCTTCCAGTTCCCGTTCACGAATTGAGGCGCTAGACCATGGCGAAGACAAGTCAGATCAACCGCAACAAGAAGCGCGAAAAGCTGGTGGCTCAGTATGCCTCCAAGCGCGCCGAGCTGAAGAAGATTGCAGACGACATGAAGGTTCCGGCCGAAGAGCGCTTTGCCGCGCGTCTGAAGCTGGCCAAGTTGCCGCGCAATTCTTCCAAGGTTCGCATCCATCACCGCTGCGAGCTTTCGGGCCGTCCGAAGGGCTATTACCGCAAGGTGAAGATGTCGCGTATCGCGCTGCGTTCGCTTTCAAATTTCGGCCAGATCCCCGGCATGACCAAGGCGAGCTGGTAAGGAGAAGACATGATCATCGATCCGATTGGCGATCTTCTGACGCGCATCCGCAACGGCCAGTTGCGGCGCAAGAGCAAGATCAATTCTCCGAATTCCCGTCTGCGCATCCGTCTTCTCGACGTGCTGCAGGCCGAAGGTTACATCCGCGGCTATGCCGAGGTCGAAACCAAGGGCCACAAGGAACTGGAAATCGAACTCAAGTATCACGAAGGTCAGCCGGTGATCCGCGAACTCAAGCGCGTTTCCACCCCGGGCCGCCGCGTCTATTCCTCTGTCAGCGAACTCAAGCCGCATCGTCAGGGCCTTGGCGTGTCCATCCTCTCCACGCCCCAGGGCGTGATGACGGACACCACCGCTCGCGAAAAGAATGTCGGCGGCGAAGTTCTCTGTCAGGTGTTCTAAGGAGCCGTCATGTCACGCATTGGCAAGAAACCCGTTGCACTCCCCAAGGGCGTTACCGCCTCGGTGGAAGGCCAGACCGTCAAGGTCAAGGGTCCGAAGGGCGAGCTCAGCGTCAAGCTGGTTCCGCAAGTGTCCGCCTCGCTGGGCGATGACGGGATCACCGTTGCGCCCCGCAAGGAAATGGAGAAGGCCGCCCAGATGTGGGGCCTGTCGCGCACGCTGGTGAACAACCTGGTGAACGGCGTGACCACCGGCTTCACCCAGAAGCTGGAAATCCAGGGCGTCGGTTACCGCGCGGCGGTGCAGGGCAAGGTGCTGAACCTCCAGCTCGGTTTCAGCCATGACGTGCCGTATCCGATCCCGGAAGGCATCACGATCGTCACCGAAAAGCCGACCATGATTTCGGTGTCGGGCATCAACAAGCAGCTGGTCGGCCAGGTCGCCGCTGAAATTCGCGGCTATCGCCCGCCGGAGCCCTACAAGGGCAAGGGCGTTCGCTACGAAGGCGAATATGTCCGCCGCAAGGAAGGCAAGAAGAAGTAAGATGACAAACGCTCTCTTCAAAAAGCGCCAGTCGCGCACCCGTTTCCGCCTCGGCACGCACGGCACCCGTCCGCGCCTGTCGGTCTTCCGTTCCGGCAAGCACATCTATGCCCAGGTGATCGACGATACGAAGGCCGTGACCGTGGCTTCCGCCTCGACCAACGAGAAGGAATCCAAGGGCAAGGGCTACAATGTCGAGGCCGCCAGCGATGTCGGCAAGAAGATCGCTGAACGCGCCAAGAAGGCCGGCGTGACCCAGGTCATGTTCGATCGCGGCGGTTACATTTATCATGGGCGCATCAAGGCGCTCGCAGATGCGGCTCGCGCTGGCGGCCTGGAATTCTAAGGAACAAAAGATATGGCACGCGAAGGACAGCAGCAGCGCGACCCCAAAGAGGGTGGACGCGATCGCGGTGAACGCGGACGTGGCGGACGTGGCCGCGAGAAGGAAAGCCGCGACAGCGACATGATCGACAAGCTGGTGCACATCAATCGTGTCGCCAAGGTCGTGAAGGGTGGTCGCCGTTTTGCTTTCGCCGCGCTGGTGGTTGTCGGTGACGGCGCCGGCCGCGTCGGTTTCGGTCATGGCAAGGCGCGCGAAGTGCCCGAAGCCATCCGCAAGGCGACCGAAGACGCCAAGCGTTCGCTGGTCAAGATTCCGCTGAAGGACGGCCGCACCATCCATCACGAAGTGCGCGGCCATCACGGCGCGGGCAAGGTTCTGGTTCGTCCGGCCCCGGCCGGTACCGGCATCATCGCCGGCGGCCCGATGCGCGCTGTGTTCGAAGCCCTGGGCGTTGGCGACGTCGTGTCCAAGTCGCTGGGCACCTCCAATCCCTACAACATGGTGCGCGCCACCTTTGACGCGCTGCTGAACCAGCAGAGCCCCCGCATGGTGGCCCAGCGCCGTGGCCGCAGCGTTTCGGAAATCCTCAGCCGCCGCGAAGACGCCACCGGCGCCGACGCCAGCGCCTGATAAGTTAAGAGAGAAAAGTCATGGCCGAGAAAAAAGCCGCGCCCAAGAAGGGCAACGAAGGCAAGACGGTTACGGTGCGCCAGATCCGCAGCGCCAACCGCAAGCCCGACATCCAGGCCCAGACCCTGCGTGGTCTCGGCCTCGGCAAAATCCGCCGCACCCGCACGCTGGAAGATACGCCGTCGGTTCGCGGCATGATCAACGCGGTCAAGCACCTCGTCGAGATCGTCGAAGAAGGCAAGTAAGATGAAGCTCAATCAGATCGCCAACAATCCGGGCGCGCACAAGCACAAGCACAAGGTCGGCCGTGGTTCCTCGTCGGGCCTGGGCAAGACCTCGGGTCGCGGCGTCAAGGGCGCCAAGGCCCGCACCGGCACCAAGGTTTATGGCTTTGAAGGCGGCCAGATGCCGCTGCACATGCGCATGCCCAAGCGCGGCTTCCGCAACATCTTCGGCACCGATTTCGCCGAAGTGAACGTCAATCGCATCCAGAAGGCGATCGACAACAAGAAGCTCGACATCAAGACCAAGATCACCGAGGAAATCCTGCGCAAGGCAGGCCTGGTGCACAAGAGCCGTGACGGCGTCCGCCTGCTGGGCAAGGGCTCCATCACCGCAAAGATCGACATCGAAGTGGCCGGTGTTTCGGCTGGCGCCAAGGAAGCCATCGAAAAGGCCGGCGGCAGCGTGACGACGACCTACGAAAAGAAGGTCTACAAGAACAAGAAGGGCGAGCCGGGCAAGCGCCAGACGCGCCGCGCCGAATCCGCCAAGAAGCGCGAAGCCCGCAAGGCCTGAATTTAGGGTCGTCCCGCTCGTAAGGGCGGGGCGGCAACCCTATATAAGGCCCGGTTCATTGACGGCACCGATGCTTATCATCGGGGTGTTTCTGGGAGCAGCCTGAATGGCATCTGCAGCCGAACAACTGGCAGCCAATTTCAACTTCGGCTCTATCGGCCGTGCGAAGGAACTGCGCAGCCGAATCTTCTTCACGCTTGGCGCGCTGATCGTGGCGCGCATCGGCACCTATATCCCGATGCCGGGCATCGACCCGGCGGCGCTGGCGGCCCAGATCGCGCAGCAGGGCAGTGGCCTGCTCGACGTTTTCAACACCCTGGCCGGCGGCGCCGTGAACCGCATGGCGATCTTCGCCCTCGGCATCATGCCGTACATCTCGGCCTCGATCATCATCCAGTTGATGACGACCGTGTTTCCCGAACTCGAAGCCCTGAAGAAGGAAGGCGAGGCGGGCCGCAAGGTTCTCAACCAGTACACCCGTTATTTCACCGTCGCCCTCGCCATCGTGCAGGCTTATGGCATCGCCATCGGCCTGGAGCATTTCGGCGGCGGAACGCCCATCGTGATGGAGCCGGGCTGGTTCTTCCGCATTGGCGCCGTCATTACGCTGACCGGCGGCACCATGCTGCTGATGTGGATCGGCGAGCAGATCACCAGCCGCGGCGTCGGCAACGGCATTTCGCTGATCATCTTCGCCGGCATCGTGGCGGGCTTCCCGCAGGTCATCGCCCAGACGCTGGAACAGGCGCGCACCGGCGCCATCAGCCCGATCCTGGCGCTGTTCTTCTTCGCCGCCGCTGCCGGCCTGGTGGCGTTCATCGTCTTCTTTGAACGCGCCCAGCGCCGCCTGTTCGTCACCTATCCCAAGCGCCAGGTGGGCAACAAGGTTTATGGCGGGGAATCCTCGCACCTTCCGCTGAAGCTCAATGTGTCGGGCGTGATTCCGCCGATCTTCGCGTCCTCGATCCTGCTGCTGCCCACCACGGTCGCCAGCTTCAACGCGCAGAACCTGCCCAGCTGGCTGGAAGTGATCGTCACCTATCTCAGCCGCGGCCAGCCGATGTATCTGGTGGTCTATGCGGCGCTGATCATCTTCTTCACGTTCTTCTACACCTCGATCGTCTTCAATCCGGAAGAGACGGCCGAGAATCTGAAGAAGTATGGCGGCGTCTTCCCCGGCATCCGTCCGGGCAAGAAAAGCGCCCAGTTCATCGACTACACGCTTACCCGCATCACGGTGATCGGCGCTGCTTATCTGACATTCGTCTGCCTGCTGCCCGAATTCATGTTCTACGAGTACAATCTCAGCTTTGCGCTGGGCGGCACCTCCATCCTGATCGTGGTCAGCGTGACCATGGACACGGTGGCGCAGATCCAGAGCCATCTGGTGGCGCAGCAGTATGAAGGCCTGCTCAAGAAGTCGAAGCTTGGAAAGGCTCGCAAGTGAATCTCGTCCTGTTCGGGCCGCCGGGGGCGGGCAAGGGCACGCAGTCCAAGATTCTCACCGCCGAGCGCGGCCTGCCGCAGCTTTCCACCGGTGACATGCTGCGCGCCGCCATCGCCGCGCAGACCCCGCTGGGACTGGCCTGCAAGGCGCTGATGGACAAGGGTGAGCTGGTGCCGGATGAAACCGTCATTGGCATCATCGCTGATCGCTACGACCAGCCCGACTGCAAGGACGGCGCCGTGTTCGACGGCTTCCCGCGCACTATTCCCCAGGCCCAGGCGCTGGACAACATGCTGGCCGCGCGCGGCAAGAAGATCGATCTGGTGCTGGAACTGAAGGTGGACGATGCCGTGCTGTTGAGCCGGGTCGAGGCCCGCATCAAGGAAGGCGGGGCCCGTTCGGACGACAATGCCGAAACCCTGGCCCACCGGCTGAAAGTTTACTACGCTAACACCGCTCCGCTGCTGGAGTACTACCGGGGGCAGGACAAGCTGCAGGCTGTCGACGGCATGGCGCCGGTCGAGGCCGTGACGGCCCAGTTGGCCGCCATTCTGGACGCCCACAAGGGCTGATTTGGCCGGGTGTCGCTGGGGTGAGGGGCCTGCGACAATAAATCCCGGTGAGGAGTTGACGGCAGGGGGTCCATTCCTATACTCCGCGCCCTCGCGACAGTTTTTCCTGTCATTTCAGGGTTTTTGGGGCTTTTTTCACGCTTTCCAGAGCCCGGGTTGACCGGCCGGCTAACGCAAATAGATTTGTTAACAAGTTCAACGGCTTAAAAGCCTCGGAGACACCCCAAGTGGCACGTATCGCCGGCGTCAATATCCCGACCCAGAAGCGAGTCGAAATCGGACTCACCTATATCCATGGCATCGGGCTGCATACCGCCAAGAAGATTGTCACCCAGTTGGGTATCGATCCCGTCCGCCGCATCAGCGACCTGACGGAATCCGAAACCATCCAGATCCGCGAAGTCATCGACCGCGACTTCCTGGTCGAAGGCGATCTGCGCCGCGACGTGGCGATGAACATCAAGCGCCTGATGGATCTGGGCTGCTATCGCGGCCTGCGTCATCGCAAGAGCCTGCCGGTTCGCGGCCAGCGCACCCACACCAACGCCCGTACGCGCAAGGGCCCCGCCAAGGCGATCGCCGGCAAGAAGAAAGTGACGAAGTAAGTTATGGCTGATGACAAGAAGGGCGCCGGCAAAGCTCCGCGCGCGCGCAAGAAAGAAAAGAAGAACGTTGTGGTGGGCGTGGCGCATGTCGCCGCCACCTTCAACAACACCATCGTCACCATCACCGACGCGCAGGGCAATGCGATTTCCTGGTCGTCTGCCGGCATGATGGGCTTCAAGGGTTCGCGCAAGTCCACGCCGTATGCGGCGCAGATGGCCGCCGAAGATGCCGGCCGCAAGGCTGTCGATCACGGCATGCGCACGCTGGAAGTGGAAGTTTCGGGCCCCGGTTCGGGCCGCGAGTCGGCGCTGCGCGCGCTGCAGGCCGTTGGCCTCGTTGTCACCTCGATCCGCGACGTGACTCCGATCCCGCACAATGGCTGCCGCCCGCCCAAGCGTCGCCGCGTTTAAATTCTATTCGGACTTGGAATAACCCGTCGAACGTATGGGCATGGTCCGACATGCCCGGGACACGATGAGGAAAATATGTTTCAGAAGAACTGGCAGGAACTGATCAAGCCCGGCAAGCTCAAGACCGAATCCGGTCATGACGCGGGCCGCATCGCCACCATCACCGCCGAACCGCTGGAACGCGGTTTTGGCCTGACGCTGGGCAACTCGCTGCGCCGCGTGCTGCTGTCCTCGCTGCAGGGCGCCGCCGTGACCGCCATCTCCATCGAAGGCGTGCTGCACGAATTCTCGTCCATCCAGGGCGTGCGCGAAGACGTCACCGACATCGTGCTGAACGTGAAGATGATCGCGCTGCGCATGCATGCCGAAGGCCCCAAGCGCGTTTCGCTGCGCAAGCAGGGTCCGGGCGAAGTGAAGGCCAGCGACATCCAGACCACTGCCGACATCGAAATCCTCAATCCCGACCTGGTGCTCTGCACTCTGGACGAGAAGGTGGACTTCCGGATGGAACTGACCATCGCGTCCGGCAAGGGCTATGTCCCCGCCGACCGCAACCGTCCGGAAGATGCGCCGATCGGCCTGATCCCGGTCGACTCGCTGTTCAGCCCGGTGAAGAAGGTCTCGTACAAGGTGGAAAACACCCGCGAAGGCCAGATCCTCGACTATGACAAGTTGACCCTGACGGTCGAAACGAATGGCGCCGTCACGCCGGACAATGCCGTGGCCTATGCCGCGCGCATTCTGCAGGACCAGCTCCAGGTCTTCATCAACTTCGAAGAGCCGCGCGAACGCGCCGCCGAAGAAGCCAAGCCCGACCTGGCCTTCAATCCGGTGCTGCTCAAGAAGGTGGACGAGCTCGAACTCTCCGTGCGTTCGGCCAACTGCCTGAAGAACGACAACATCGTGTACATCGGCGACCTGATCCAGAAGACGGAAGCGGAAATGCTCCGCACGCCGAATTTCGGCCGCAAGTCGCTGAACGAGATCAAGGCTGTTCTCGCGGAAATGGGTCTGCACCTAGGCATGGAAGTGCCGGGCTGGCCGCCGGAGAATATCGAAGACCTCGCCAAGCGTTACGAAGACCAATACTGATCTTTTAGCCCGTACTGCACTTTAGAAAGTCACTCCCATGCGTCATGGCAATCAAGGCCGCAAGTTCAACCGCACCGCCTCGCACCGCAAGGCGATGTGGGGCAACATGACTGCCGCGCTGATCAAGCACGAGCAGATCACCACCACGCTGCCCAAGGCGAAGGATCTTCGCCCGGTCATCGAAAAGCTGGTGACCCTGTCGCGCCGCGGCGCCAAGGATCTGCATGCCCGCCGTCAGGCGCTGGCCCAGATCAAGGATGCCGATCAGGTGACCAAGCTGTTCGACGTGATCGGTCCGCGCTATGCGGGTCGTCCGGGCGGCTATACCCGCGTGCTGAAGGCCGGTTTCCGTCATGGCGACAATGCCCCGATGGCGATCATCGAATTCATCGACCGCGACGAGAGCGCCAAGGGCCAGGATTCGGGTCCGGTGGACGTTGAAGCCCAGGCGGAAGACTGATTCTCGCACCGGGAACGAGACACCCGCCGCAAGGCGGCAAAGACAAAGGGCGGCAGCAATGCCGCCCTTTTTCGTTCTCAAACGTTTTGACCTTTGATTTGGAACTCTTGAAAGGTCATAGCCATGAAGAATTGCTGGATTTTGCTGCCCATTCTGGCGGTTGCCGCCTGCGGCCCGTCCGACACCTGCGAGGTGCCCCCTCAGCCCAAGCTGCTGAAGGTTTCGGAGCTCACCCTGGTGCAGAAGGCCGACGCCATGGGCGTTCCCCCGTCCCAGGTGCCGGAAAATGCGGTCGGCGGCCCGGCCTTTGACGAGTATGTCGCCCGTCATAATGATGCCGTCCAGGTTGGCTATTGCGTCGACAACGAGGCCTACAAGGCGCGCAAAATGTCGGACGAAATGGGCACGGTCGCCGGCGCCGTCATGGCCACGTGCAAGGTCTCCAATGAGTCCGACGTGCTGGCCACGGTATTGAAATATCGTAACTGCGCGACAGGTAATAAATAGAGCAACATATTGGGCGTTGTTGAGTCTGTTCGAAGGCTGGGAGTGATGACGAAGCTATCCTTGGTGGTGGGTGCCGCCGCGCTGGCGGCGGTGGCTGTTTATGCCGTTCCGGCCCTGACGCAGAGCGGGCCGCGCCAGCAGTTGGAGGCGCCTGCCCCACGGCCGCTGCCGTCCACGCCGGCTGCGGTGCCGTCCTCGATGGGGCAGGTGCAGCTCACCTTCGCGCCCGTGGTCAAGCGCGTGATCCCGGCGGTGGTGAACGTCTATGCCCGCACCGTCACCCAGGTGCAGGCCAATCCTTTCTTCAACGACCCGTTCTTTTCCCAGTTCTTCGGCCAGACGCCGGAAATGCGTCAGCGCGTACAGCAGAGCCTTGGTTCTGGCGTGATCGTGCGCCCCGACGGCATCATCCTGACCAACAATCATGTGGTTGCCGGCGGCACCGACATCGTGGTCGCCCTGTCCGACAAGCGCGAGTTCAAGGCCCGGGTGCTGCTGTCCGACGCCCGCATCGACCTGGCGGTGCTGAAGATCGATCCGGGTAGCGAGCGTCTGCCGGTGGTGCCGTTCGCCGATTCCGACCGGGTGCAGGTGGGCGATCTGGTGCTGGCGGTCGGTGATCCCTTCGGCGTCGGCCAGACCGTGACCATGGGTATTGTGTCGGCGCTGGCCCGCACCCAGATTTCCGCCGGCGACCATCAGTTCTTCATCCAGACCGATGCGGCCATCAATCCGGGCAACAGCGGCGGCGCGTTGGTCACCGCCGATGGGCGGTTGGCCGGCATCAACACTGCCATCGTTTCGCGCAGCGGCGGCAATGTCGGCATTGGCTTTGCCATTCCCGCCAACCTGGCGCGCCGCGTGGTGGAAGGCGTGGATGGCGGCAAGGTGAGCACGGTTGCGCAGCTTGCCTGGGTAGGCGCCAGCGGGCAGCCCGTGACCAGCGACATCGCCAAGAGCCTTGGCTTGCCGCGCCCCGGCGGCGTGTTGATTAAAGACGTCTATTCTGGCGGGCCGCTGGCACGCGCCGGCATCAAGTCGGGCGAGGTGCTTCAAAGTGTAGACGGTAATGCGGTGGACGACATGGCGTCGCTGAATTATCGCACCGCTACGCGCCGTCCCGGCGATGTCGTGAAGATGCGCGTCGCCGCCGGCAGCGCGGTGCGCGAGGTCAGCGTGACGCTGGCGCTGCCGCCGGAAAATCCGCCACGTGAAGCCGTGACGATTGCGGGCCGCAATCCCCTGACCGGGGCGCGGGTGGTGAACCTTTCGCCGGCGGTTGCCACCGAATTGCAAAGCGACGTGATGGCCAAGGGCGTCGCTGTCCTGTCGGTGGGCAATACCGGCTTTGCCGGGCGCTATGGCTTCCAGCCCGGCGACATCATCCGCAGCGTCAACGGCATGGCGATCAACCGCACTGGCGATCTGGTACGCATTCTCAATGGCGCCAATAGCTGGGACATGGTGATCGAACGCGGCGGTCGCAGGCTCGCTCTTTCCGTCGACGGCTGAAACCATTTCATTTGTTAAGGCATCGAGGCGCGTTTGCGGCACCAATGTGGCTACGCGTCATATTACGATCTGTTGCGCGTGATCACTTCTTGCGCACTTAACACGTTGTAACGCGACCATAAACGGCAAACCACGTTAGGAACTTTGCAAGGGGGGGGCATCTTGCAAAGGGACTGACATGAAAAAGTTTGTTGTAGCGTTTGCAGCGTCACTGATGCTGTCCACTGCCGCCGCCAGCGCGGAACCTTATATCTCTATCCTGGGCGGACCGACCTGGGCGCCGGACCTGAATGTTGCGGGCACCAAACGCGCCATGGATACCGGCTTCAATGCCGGCGGCCGCGTTGGCATGACGCTCGACGACTGGAACCTGCCGAACCTGGCGCTGGAAGCGGACTTCCTGTTCAACCGCTCCAACTTCGATGCCAACAATGCCGGGCGTATCGAATCCAGCTCCTACATGGCCAACCTGATCTATCGCGCGCCGCTGAGCGGGTCGTTCACGCTGTATGGCGGCGGCGGCCTGGGCGCGGTCAACACCAACTTCGACAACAATGTCGGCAACCATGGTGGCAGCACGGTGATGGGCTGGCAGGCGCTGGGCGGTCTGGAATACCGGACCTCGGAATGGGCCAGCCTGTTCGCCGAATATCGCTATCAGAACGCCCATAACGTGAATGCTGGCGGCATTACCGGGGTCGGCAATACCAGCAACAACCTTTCCTTCGGCGTGAAGTGGCACCTCTAAGCCGTCGAGCCTGACCAATGAGCCCCGCAGGAACTTCTGCGGGGCTCATTTTTTAGTATAACCGCTCCCATGAGCGACCTGTTCGAATCCGGTGATCTGGCCAGCGATGCGCCGCGCCCGTTGGCCGACCGGCTGCGTCCCAAGGCGCTGGCCGAGGTGGTGGGGCAGGATCACCTGCTGAACCTGGAAGGTCCGCTGGGCCGCATGGTGGGCCATGGCCGTCCGACATCCGTCATCCTGTGGGGGCCGCCCGGCACCGGCAAGACCACCATCGCGCGATTGCTGTCGACGGCCTTCAACCTGCACTTCGACCAGCTCTCGGCGGTGTTCTCCGGCGTGGCCGATCTGAAGAAGACCTTCGAGGCCGCGCGCCAGCGCCGCCGCATGGGGCAGGGCACGCTGCTGTTCATCGACGAGATACACCGCTTCAACCGCAGCCAGCAGGACAGCTTCCTGCCGGTGGTCGAGGACGGCACCGTGGTGCTGGTCGGCGCCACCACCGAGAACCCTTCTTTTGAACTTAACGGCGCGCTGCTCTCCCGCGCGCAGGTTCTGGTGTTGCGGCGGCTGGACGATGCCGCGCTGGAGCAGTTGCTGGTGCGGGCCGAAGCGCATTATGGCGAACCGCTCAAGCTGACCGATGATGCCCGCGCAAGCCTGCGCGCGATGGCCGATGGCGATGGCCGATACCTGCTCAATCTGGTGGAAGAACTGTCTGGCGTGAAGACAGTCAAGCCGCTGGATTCCGCCGCGCTGGTGGCCGCGGTGCAGCGCCGCATGCCGCTCTACGACAAAAGCCGCGAAGAGCATTACAACATCATCTCGGCGCTGCATAAATCGATCCGCGGTTCCGATCCCGATGCGGCGCTGTACTGGCTGGCGCGGATGCTGGCGGGCGGCGAACAGCCGCTCTACATCGCCCGCCGCCTGGTGCGCGCGGCGGTGGAGGATATCGGCCTGGCCGATCCGCAAGCCGTGCAGCAAGCGCTGGCCGCCAAGGACGTGTTCGACTTTCTGGGCTCGCCGGAAGGCGAAATCGCGCTGGCGCAGTGCGTGCTGTATCTGGCCAGCGCCCCCAAATCCAACGCCGTCTACAAGGCCTACAACCAGGCCCGCCGCACGGCGCAGGAGCATGGCTCGCTGATGCCGCCGGCCCATATTCTCAACGCGCCGACCAAATTGATGAAAAATCTGGGCTATGGCGCGGGCTATCAGTACGACCATGACGCCGAGGGCGGCTTTTCCGGCCAGAACTATTTCCCCGATGACATGGACCGTCATCAATTCTACGTCCCCAAGGATACCGGGTTCGAGCGCGAGATTGCCAAGCGGCTGGAATATTGGTCAAAGCTGCGCAGCAAACGGCAGGGAGGCGAGTAACATGGGCGTGGCACTGGCCGTCGGCGTGGGCGGGGGTATCGGCGCGCTGGCACGCTATTACATCGCCAGCTGGATTCAGGCTGCCGGCTCGTCTTTTCCCTGGGGCATTTTTGTCGTCAACATCACAGGTGGGTTGTTGATGGGCATGATCGTGGAAGCCAGCGCGCTGAAGCTGAACCTGTCGCCGGAACTGCGCAGTTTCCTGACCGTCGGCATCCTGGGTGGCTACACCACCTTTTCCACCTTCTCGCTCGACAGCGTGTTGCTGCTGCAAAAGGGCGAGTATGCCCAGGCCGCCTTCTATGTGATCGGCTCGGTGGTGCTTTCCATCCTGGCGCTGGTGGCGGGCCTTTGGATCGTGCGTAGCCTCTATGGCTGAGCTGCGCACCATCGATGTCGACGATGACGGCATCCGCATCGACCGCTGGTTCAAGCGGCATTATCCCAATGTCACGCACGTGCTGCTGGAAAAGCTGCTGCGCAAGGGTGAAATCCGGCTGGACGGCAAGCGGGCGAAAGCTGCCGACCGCATCGTCGCGGGCCAGTCCATGAAATTGCCGCCGCAGGTGGTCCATGCCAAGGCGCCGGAAAAACCCGAGACCAAAACACAGGCGCACCCGCTGGCGACCAAGGACATGGGCAGCCTGGCGGACCGCATCCTCTATATGGACAAGCAGGTCATCGTGATCGACAAGCCGCCGGGTCTTGCCACCCAGGGCGGTTCGGGCCTGACCAAGCATGTCGATGGCATGCTGGATAGCCTGCAATATGAAAAGCCGACGCGGCCCAAGCTTGTGCATCGTCTAGATCGCGATACGTCTGGTGTCCTGCTTGTGGCGCGCACGGCGCAGGCGGCGTCCGGCCTGTCGCAGTCGCTGGCGCTGCGCGACACCTCCAAGGTCTATTGGGCGCTGGTGCGCGGGGTACCAAAGCAAAAGAACGGCGTGGTCAAGGCGGCGCTGGTCAAGGAAGGTGGCCATGGCCCGCGCGGCCGCGACGAACGCATGACCGTCAGTGAAGACGACGACGCCAAATTCGCCCTTACCGAGTATGCCGTGATCGGCACCGCCGGCACCGAATTTGCCTGGGTGGCGGCGCGCCCCATTACCGGGCGCACGCACCAGATCCGCGTGCACATGGCCAGCCTGGGCACGCCCATTGTCGGCGATTTCAAGTACGGCGGCACCGACGCGCGGCCCTCCGGCGCGATCCCTGACAAGTTGCACCTTCACGCCCGTAGCATCGATATCGGCCGGCCCGATGGCGGGCGGTTGCAGGCCATCGCACCGCTGCCGCCACACATGATCAAAAGCTGGAAGCTGCTGGGCTTCGATCCCGACGATCGCCGCGATCCTTTTCCGCCCAAGAAGACCCGAAAGAAATGAAGCGGTTCTACAAGACTGTTTCGATTGCGCCCACGGATGGTGGGTTCGCGGTGCTGCTGGATGGCAAGCCGGTCAAGACCCCGTCGCGCCATTCGCTGCTGCTGCCCACCGAAAGGCTCGCCCTGGCCGTGGCGCAGGAATGGCGGATGCAGGGCGATGACGTTGTTGCCACATCGATGCCGCTGCTGCGGCTGTCCAACACAGTGATCGATGGCGTCGCCGCCAATCGCGACGGCGTCATCACCGCCATCCTGCGCTTCGGTGAAAACGACCTGCTGTGTTACCGCGCCCACCAGCCCCCCGACCTGGCGCAGCGCCAGCGCGAAGGCTGGGATCCGTTGCTGGACTGGGCGCGGCTGCGCTTCAGTGCGCGCATGATTGTCGCCCATGGTCTCAACCATGTCGACCAGTCGCCCGATGCGCTGGCGGCCTTGCGCGAGCCGTTGCAGGACTATGACGCTTTCACCCTGGTGGGGCTGCACGTCATTGCATCCATCACTGGTTCGCTGATTCTGGCGCTGGCAGTGGCCGAGGGTTACATCCCTGGCGCCTATGCCTTCGAACTGTCGCGCATCGACGAGACCTATCAGGCGGAGAAATGGGGCGAGGATGCGGAAGCGCAGAAGCGCACCGCCGCGCTGGCGCATGAGTTGGACAAAGCGGTCGAGCTGATCGCTGCCGTTCGCCAAGAAGGCAGATAAGTGCAGCGCAAGCGCCCTTTGCGGGCGCGCAACACGCTGGACAATCGTCTCTGGGCGCGGCTGCGCACCCTGGAAGGCACGCGCTTCCGCCGCAAATCGCCCTTCAAGACCTTCACGCTGGATTTCGCTGAGCATGAGCGGCGGCTGGTGATTTCGCTCGAGGACGGCGAGCCGGGACAGCGCACTACATCCATCGTTCGCGACCGGCTGCTCAGCGAGCAGGGCTATGTAATCCTGCGGCTGTGGCGCAGCGAGCTCGAGCGCGACTTGTCCATCGGCCTGCACCGCATACACGCGGTCCTGGAAGACCTCTCTGCCGACTCATAGTAGCGTCCCGCGATCTCAATTGTGCTTGTGGGGGCATCGATGGCTGAAAATTCCGGACCACTCTGGTGCGCGCGTTTTCCCTGCACCACCGCGCTGGATGACCTACTGCCGGAATTTGGCGATTCCTGTCGCGCCTTTATTTCGCAGATGGAGAAGGGTGGGGCGACCGTGTCCATCGCCACCACCTATCGTCCGCCGGAACGCGCTTGTCTGATGCACTGGTGCTGCATGATCGCCAACAGCGGCCAGGATCCGCACGCCGTGCCGCGCATGAAGGGCGTGAACATCGACTGGGACCATGGCGGGGCCATGTTGCAGGCCCGCGAAGCGGCCAGGAAGATGATGGCGAAATACCAGATCGCATTTCCGGCAGCGCTGACCAGCCGCCACACCCAGCGGCGCGCGATCGACATGACCATCGCCTGGAAGGGCACGCTCAAGATCACCGATTTCAAGGGCCAGACTCATGTGATCTCGGCGGGCCCACGGAATGGCTCCAACCCGCAGCTTGTGGCAGTGGGCAAGACCTTCGGCGTGATCAAACTCCTGTCCGATCCACCCCACTGGTCCGACGACGGGCGCTAAATATCTTCGATCACGGGCCGCGCCGCCAGCCGCGCCACCTTGCGCGCGGCGTGTTCGATGTGCGCCAGCCGCCGGCCAAGCACTTCCATCGCCTCGCTGCCATGCAGGTCGGTCAGACTGTGGCGTGGCGGCGGCTGATCCCTATGCTCGTGCACGGCGTCCGGCTGCAACAGGGCGATGACCCGTTCGCGCACCTCGCTGATGGCGACATCGGCGGCATCGGTGTCCAGTTCCTTCGCCCGCAGCTTCACCAGCACCGGCATGGATGACAGGTCCGAGGCCAGCAGGTAGTTGGCGCCGAGCAGTTCGCCCAGCGAGGCCAGCGCCCGCCGGTTGCTGTTGGGTTCGTCCGCCAGCCGGCGGATGGCCCCCGAAAGCTGCGCGACCGCATCCAGCGCCTTCTTGCGCGCCAGCCGGTATTTCTGCCGTCCATGGATCAGCCGCAATGCCGCATCGGCAAAGGCGGCATCGGCGGCCAAGAGACCGCGCACGGTGCGCGGCACATCCTCGCGCTCCCAGTTGGGCAGCAGGTAACTGAAAGCCCAGCTGAGCCCCGCGCCGATCAGCGTGTCCACGATCCGCTCGAAGAACTGTGTCTCGGTCGAAGGCGCCACGAAGTGCAGCAACAGCAGCGCCGAGATCGACGCGCCGACGGCAGTGATGCGGTAAGCCACCAGGCCGTAGGCATGGCTGGTGCCCACCGCCACCACGATCAGCAGCAACAGCACCGGCGCGGGCAGGGTGTTGATGAACGTGACGGCCAGGGCGCAACCGATCAGCGTGCCGGTGACACGGTCCCATCGGCGCTGCCGCGTCACGCTGTAGTTGGCGCGCATGATCAGCGCGATGGTCAGCAGGATCCAGTTGGCCTGGGCGAAGCGCGGAAAGGCGATGGTGATCAGCAAGCCCGCGGTCATCGCCAGCGACAGGCGCACGGCATAGCGGAAGGCCGGCGCCCGCCAGCGGAACTGTCGCAGCAACAGGCCGGGACCGCGCGGACCGTCCTGGCGGAACAGGTCCAGATCCAGGTTCGCCGCCACCGTGCTGGGCTCGGTGGCATCATCCAGCGCGGTGGCCAGCGCGGCGACATAGCTGTCGGCCAGCACCAGCTTGTTGGCCGTGGCGGTGAAGGCATGGATCACCGGATCGTCCGGCGCGGCTTCCTGTACGGCGCGGATCATCTCCAGAAGCTGGCGGCTTTCCTCGGCATGGCGCAGCGGCGCGGTGTGACCATGGCGCGCGCGCAGCGCCAGCGTCAGCCGTTCGATCTCATCGGCCATCTGGTGCACAAAGCTGTTCAGCCGCCACAGCAGGTCGCGCTGCGGCGCGTTGCGCAGCGTTTCCAGGTCAGCGTCGCTGGACAGCACCGTCTCGAACGCATCCAGCAGCGCGATCAGCGTGTCGATCCGCTTGAGCTGCATGCGGTGGTTGCGGCGGGCGAACAGGGCGTCGCGCGCCGCCTGCAGCCGGTCGGCCAGCGCGGCATGGGCGTCGATCAGGGCGCGGAAGGTCGCGGGCCCTTCGGTGTCAGGGTTGTACAGCGCCGCCTTGGCCCGCAGATACTCGGCGAAGGCCCGCATCGCTTCGGCCAGCAGCAGCCGCCGCGCCCGGTCGTCGAACAGCCAGGCGCTGATCACCGAATAGGTGGTGTAGGTGAGGGCGCCGCAGACGAACAGGATCAGGTGATCGGCGGCATCCGAAACGGTCGGGAAATACTCCCCCATGGCGAAAACGAAGGCCAGCACGCAGGTCATGGCCAGGCTTAGAACCCATTTGCCGTAAGCCGAGATCAGGCCCACCCAAAGGCCCGTGAAAGCGACCGCCGCGATGAAGACCGGCGGGTGGAAGCGAGAGAAAGACGACAGCGCGGTGAAGAAACAGGCGCTGAGGAAGGCGAACCCCATGATCCAGATTTTCTGGCGCAGGGGGTCGGTGCGATCGCTGATCGAAACACACACCGCGCCGGTGGCCGCCGCGATCCCGGAATGGAAATCCAGCGCCAGGCCCGCGCCCAGCCCCGTGATGCCGACGCCGATTGCCACGGACAGGCCGTTCTCGATATGGGCGCGGAACACGGCCAGGGAGACGGAGCGGGGGAAGGTGGCCATCTTGTTTTGACGCTGCAGCGGTTTATCTTGGGTGCAGCATTGTTCCTGCCCCATGGAGACTCAGTTGAGCGAAGATATTACGTCCCTGCGGGTCCATGTGCATGGCATTGTGCAGGGCGTCGGCTTTCGCGACTTCCTGATGGCGGCGGCGCAGCATCAAAAGCTCGACGGCTGGGTGCGCAACCGCGCCGACGGTTCAGTCGAGGCGCTGGTCTCGGGCCCCACCAAGGCGGTGGAGACGTTTGTCTCCTTCGCCACCAAGGGCCCTGCCGGCGCACAGGTCAGCGCCGTGGATCTGCACAACAGCGAACCGCCGAAGGAAACCGGCTTTATACGCCGCCCGTCGCTTTAGGGCCGCGGGCGCAGCAATTCTCTGGCCACGGAAATGCCGAACACCAGAAGGCCCAGCACGCTGGTCACTTCCCCCACGATCATGCCGGAAATGTAGGCCGGGTCGCGTGCGGGCAGGAATAGCGCCAGGAAGGTGATCATCAGCACTGTGCCTGCCGTCGATAAGGCGAAGTTGATCCAGGCCAGCCGCGGCGACAGGGTGCTTGCAGTTAGGGCATAGAAGGTGCCGTACAGCGCCAGTGTCACCCAGCCCAGCAGGTTGAGATGGGCATGGGCCGGCATCATGGTGAAGTCTTCGGTCGCGCCCATCTGCATGCCCCAACCCATTCCCAGCAGCAGACATACAGAAGCGACCGCGAAAAACGCGGCGGATACGCGTGGCATGAAAAACCCCCAGCTTGAATCTAACCGAATATCTTCTTGAAACTCTGCTTCAGCGCGACATCGACATCGGTCATAGTGACCATGATGCCCAGATCCGCCAGGCTGGTGACGCCATGGGCTTTGACGCCGCATGGCACAATGCCGGTGAAATGCGACAGGTCCGGATCGACGTTCAGCGCCACGCCGTGAAACGTAACCCAGCGCTTAATGCGCACGCCCAGTGCCGCGATCTTGTCTTCTTTCATGCCGCGCTGAACCCATATGCCGACGCGGCCCTCGCGCCGCTCGCCTTTCACATTGAACAGCGCCAGCGCTTCGATCAGCCATTGTTCGAGGTCTTGCACATAGGCGCGCACATCGGGGTTGCGCTGCTTCAGGTCGAGCATGGCGTAGCCCACGCGCTGGCCGGGACCATGATAGGTGAACTGGCCGCCGCGTCCGGTGCGATAGACCGGAAAGCGCGCATCGATCAGGTCGGCGTCATTGGCGCTGGTGCCGGCGGTGTAGATGGGGGGGTGCTCCAGCAGCCAGACCATCTCGCTGGCGCTGCCTTCGGCGATGGCGGCGGCGCGCGCTTCCATCAGCGCCAGCGCCTCGGGATAGGCCACCGGGGCGTCGCTGATCTTCCACTCAGGATAGGTCTTTACGGGCGATATCAGCGAGGCTGGCAAATTAAGCTTTCCGAAACCATAATCCGTCACGCTTGGCGGATCAGCGCTAATAGTAAGGGCAGGGCCCATGGCTTCCAATGTCGATAATGTGAAGGTCGAAATCTCCGTGGTTCTGGGCCGTTCGGTGATCCCGATGCACCAGCTCCTGCGGATGGGCCGTGGCGCCGTGATCGAGCTGGATTCCAACCAGGACGACCCGGTGACCATACTGGCCAATGACAAGCCGGTGGCCCGGGGGGAAATCCAGATCCAGGGCGAAAAGATCGCGGTATCGGTGGCCGATCTGCTGCGCAGCTACGATTAAATACATATATTAGGTGTAGAATGATATATTCTCCACCGACTTTCTTGCAATTTAGCCCTGCCGGGCATACCTCTTCGGCTCTGAAGAGGTTTCATGCTTCCCGTCATCCTGAACCCCGTAAACCTTAAGGTCGGACTGGTCGGCCAAGGGGCTGCACGCGACCGTAGGGCGGCCCTTCTGGCCGAGGCGGGGGTGGAAGCACGCCTGTTGCCCGAACCCGTGCCTGACGCGCTGCTGGCCTCGCTGCAGGTCCTGTTTGTGGCTGGGCTACCGGAGGGCGAGTCCCGCGATCTGGCCAACCGGGCGCGGGCGGCGGGCGTTTTGGTGAATGTCGAGGACGTGCTGCCCCTTTGTGATTTTCATGTCCCGGCTATCGTGCGCCGGGGCGACCTGCTGCTGACCGCCTCTACGGGCGGGCAGGTGCCGGGTCTATCCCGCGCGCTGCGGGAATCCTTGGCCGACCAGTTCGGTCCCGAATGGACCGCGCGGCTGAAAGAGCTGGGCCTGGCCCGCGCCAAATGGCGGGCCGAAGGTCTGTCGATGGCGCAGGTTTCGCAGAATGTCCGCGAGATGCTCGTGCGGATGGGGTGGCTATGAGCAACGTGACCGTCATAGACGCCAAGCGCGGCCTGCGGCCCCAGCCCGCCGACGATGCAGGCATCACCGCGCATCTGTCCGAATTGCTGGCCAAGGCCCAGGGCAGCGACGCCCATGGCATTCTGGAGCTGGCGCTGACAGGCGAATTCAAGGGCAAGACCGCCGTGGTCTCGTCCTTCGGCGCGGAATCGGCGGTGCTGTTGAAGCTGGTGGCCGATATCGATCCCAACACGCCGATCCTGTTCCTCAACACCGGCAAGCTGTTCGGCGAAACCCTGCGCTACCGTGATCGTCTGCAGGACGTGCTGGGGCTGGGCGATGTGCGCAGCCTGTCGCCGTCGCTGGAAGAGCGCGCGACCAAGGATCCCGAAGGCACGCTGTGGTCGAAGAATGCCGATGCCTGCTGCGACTTCCGCAAGACCATTCCCCTGTCGCGCGCGCTGGAGCCCTTTGCCGCCCAGATCACAGGCCGCAAGCGGTTCCAGACCCGCGAACGCGCCGACATGCAGCCGGTGGAATATTTCGACGGCCGCTACCGCTTCAATCCGCTGTGGCAGTGGGACCTGCACCAGCTCGAAGCCTTTACCGAACGCAACAATCTGCCGCGCCATCCGCTGGTGGAAGACGGCTATCCCTCGATCGGCTGCATGCCTTGCACCCGCCGCGTCCAGGCGGGCGAGGACTATCGCGCCGGACGCTGGTCGGGCACCGACAAGGATGAGTGCGGCATCCATCTGACCGACGGCGGCGGCATTTAGGGCGGGTCTTTGACCCTCCGGCGAGGCTTGTTTTAGCCCCCCTTGCTTGCTAAACCCCCGGGCCTACCAGGATTTTTCCCAATGACTGTGCGGTCGTGGCGGAATGGTAGACGCACTACCTTGAGGTGGTAGCGGGGCAACCCGTGGAAGTTCGAGTCTTCTCGACCGCACCATTCGTCATCGCGCGCGTAAGCGCGCAATGACGAATGCCAAGCGGCCGCTAGCGCCAGCGTAGCGCGAATACGGTTCTTACATCGAAAAACCTTTCGGCTTCTCACCCGCCA
>Ga0222712_10001652_pt1 | contig 27052 bp, 19 predicted proteins | sample C33_657DmetaG_FD_165043 | JGI IMG/M metagenome (GOLD analysis project Ga0222712, IMG submission 165043) | Estuarine water microbial communities from San Francisco Bay, California, United States - C33_657D | ecosystem: Environmental > Aquatic > Marine > Unclassified | place: USA: California... | reverse complement strand
GCCTGCCGCCGGTGGAGAAATTCGCCATTTTGGTGCTGGACGAGAAGCACGGGGCGCTGATCCAGGAGGCGGCGGCCCCGGCGCGTTGACGCCAGGCATTGATTTTGAAAGCAAGGACAGGCGGCCCCAAAAAGGCCGCCTGTTTTTTATTCGGTGAACGAGCTTCCTCGGGCCGGGTGACTTGGGGTAGAATGAAAGGTTTTCTCTGGAAAACCTAGTGGCTGAGATGGCTCGAAAAACGGCATTTTTGCTTGTGGCATGGTGCCGTGTGGACCTAAGATACCGGTTGGTCTTCGCGGAGGGCCGCCCGTATGGGCGGTGGTCCCCGCTTGACCGGGTTCACCGGGGCGCCGCATGCAGTTCGATCCGAGCAACCCACTCATCGTCCAGGGCGACCGATCGGTTCTTCTGGAAGTAGACAATCCGAAGTACACGCAGGCGCGGGACGCTATCGCGCCGTTCGCCGAGCTGGAAAAAAGCCCCGAGCATATCCACACCTACCGTTTGACGCCGCTGTCGCTGTGGAACGCGGCGGCGGCCGGCCTGACGGCCGAGTCGATGGTGGAGGCGCTGACCAAGCACAGCAAATTCCCGGTACCCGGGAACCTGTTGACGGACTTGCGCGAGATCGTGAGCCGGTACGGTCGGCTGAAGCTGGAACGCGCGACGCAGGAGGAGCTGGACCGCATCACGGCGTCGACGGGCCAGGAGTTTCCCTCGAGCAGCCCTGGCATGGCGATGCTGAAGCTGGTGGCCAGCGACAAGGGACTTTTGGACGAGTTGGGGCGTCAGCCCAAACTGAAGAAGCTGCTTGGCGAGCCGATCAGCGAGGTGACCCGGCTGGTTGACCCGGCGAACCGGGGCGTGCTGAAGCAAATCCTGGTGGAGTTGGGTTACCCCGCCCAGGATCTGGCGGGTTACACCGATGGCGCCCCGCTGGAGATGGAGCTGCGGGTGACATCGCGGGAGGGGCTGCCCTTCCATGTGCGCGACTACCAGAAGGACGCGGCGGCGGTTTTTTACGCTGGCGGGGATGTGTCGGGCGGATCGGGCGTGATCGTGCTGCCGTGCGGCGCGGGCAAGACTGTGGTGGGCATAACCGCAATGTGCCTGATGAAGCGCAACACCCTGGTGCTGACGACCGGCGTGACCGCGGTGAAGCAGTGGCGGCGGGAGATTTTGGACAAGACGGACCTGACCGAGGAGCTGGTGGGGGAGTACACGGGCGAGACGAAGACCATCAAGCCGGTGACCGTGGCGACCTACCAGATCCTGTCGCACCGCGAGGACAAGAGCGGGGACTATCCGCACTTCGGCTTGTTCGACCAGAGGGACTGGGGGCTGGTGGTTTATGACGAGGTGCACCTGCTGCCGGCACCTGTCTTCCGGATCACGGCGCAGATCCAGGCCCGTAGGCGGCTGGGGCTGACGGCGACCCTGGTGCGCGAGGACGGGCGCGAGGGGGATGTGTTCAGCCTGGTGGGCCCGAAGAAATACGATGTGCCGTGGCGGGAGCTGGAGGGGCGAGGGTTCATCGCGGAGGCGGCGTGCTCTGAGGTGCGGGTGGCGATGGACGCCGAGCGCCGACTGGAGTACGCGGTGGCGGAGTGGCGCAGCAAGTTCCGCATCGCCAGCGACAACCCGGCCAAGGATGATGTGGTGGCGGCGCTGCTGGAGCGATTCAAGAACCACCGGGTGATCATCATCGGGCAGTACCTGGAGCAACTGCGGCGACTGAAGAGTCGTTTCAAGATCCCCCTGATCACGGGTGTGACACCGACCCCCGAGCGGGAGGACCTGTACAAGCGGTTCCGCGAGGGGAAGGAGCGGCATCTGATTTTGTCAAAAGTGGGCAATTTCGCGCTGGACCTGCCGGATGCCAGCGTATTGATCCAGGTTTCGGGCACCTTCGGCTCGAGGCAAGAGGAGGCCCAGAGGCTGGGGCGTGTGCTGCGGCCGAAATCGGGCGGTGAGTCGGCCCACTTTTACACGCTTGTGAGCCGGGACAGCCGGGAGCAGGACTTCGCCCATCACCGCCAATTGTTTTTGACGGAGCAGGGGTATTCCTACCGAATTGACGACGGGGATGAACTGATCGCGGCGATCCAGGCGGAGGGGCCGCTGGAGGCCCCGGGTTACACCGACCATCCGGGCGGAGCGGGGGCCCAGCCATGAGCGGAGCCCGCATCCCCGTGAAGGTGCACCGGCGGGTGAGCCTGGTGCTGGTGGAGGACACGACGCTAGCCGAGGAATTGCTTGCCCGCAAGAAGCTGGCCTCGGACATCGCCGGGCGGCTGACGCCCACGGCGCTGCTGATCCGGCCCGGGCGGGTTGAATCGGTGCAGGAAGAGCTGGCCCGCATGGGGCATACCCCGAAGCTGGTAGGTGGCGCCGACCCCGAGCCGCAGGCCGTGAAAGGCAAACGAAACGGCACCGGGGGCCCGGCCACGGCATGAACGACACTCCGGAGACGACCGTCGACGACCTGCACCTGACGGGGGCCATCCTCGGGCGGTATGAGCCCGCGCTGCTTGAACGGGTGGTGGTGGGGCTGGTGAAGCCGCGCGGCAGCCTGGAGCCTGACGAGCTGGTGCCCAGGGCGCTGGATTTTCTGGCCGACCCGGTGAAGCTGACGCGGCGGCTGCAGGTTTTGGAGAAGGCGGATCCGGCGGCGCGGGGGATGCTGGCCCTGGCGGGCCACATGCGGCGGGATTTTTTCCCTGTTTCGGATCTGTTGCAGGCGCATCTAGCGCTGGGGCACCGGGACGGGCTGGCACCGCTGCTGGCGCTGATGGAGACGGGGCTGGTCGCCCCCGATCTGGTCAACACGGCCGGGCAGCCGCAAAGCCTGGAAGATTTCACGGCGTGGCTGACCTTGAGCCCGGGGGAGCGGCTGGTGCTGCACTGCCCGCAGGCGGTGCGCGCGCGGGCGATTCCGCACCATCTGGGACTGCCGGTTCCCACAGCGAAGGCGTGGAGGCTGGATCCGCCGCGGGCGGCCGTGGAAGCCCACGCGGCCGAGGTGGAGGAGCGGGACAGTGACCTGCCGCCGCTGGTGGCGCCGGAGGCGGTTCCCCTGACCGAGTTGGAAGTGAAGGGCGGGCCGATGCTGGCCGACGGGCTGGAATTTCCAACCCGGATGGGGGCGTTGTGGCAGGCTGCCACGGAATCGCCCTTCCGCCTGACCCAGGCTGGCGACTTCTACAAGCGAGACTGGGACCGGCTGACCGGTGACCCGCTTCTTGCCACGGCCATCTCAGAAAACCAGGCTTGTCCGAAGGATTTCGGCCCGTTGATGGCGGCGATGGGGCGGCAACTGGGGGTGTTGCGGGCCGAGGAGAATGACTGGGCGGCGGGGGATTTTCCCAAATTGTGGGACATGGGCACCGGGGAAGCGCTGGGCAGCCTGTTTGAGGCCAACCAATCGGTCACCCGCTGGGGGCCCAAGGAAGGCTGGATGACACCGGAGGCATCGGCGGGGAATCCGTACCCGTCGGCGTGTCTGCTGGCGTTGCTGGTGCTGGGGCAACTGCCCGAGGGCGCATGGGTGTTGCCTGGTGAAATCGAGGAGTGGCTGCGACGCAACCACCCCCATTGGAAGGCCAACCAGCGGCCCAGCGCGCGGGAACCTTGGCTGGAAGCATGGCTGACCGGGATCGCGTGGCCGCTTCGACTGGTGGAAAGCGGTCGGCTGGGGCTTGAGGCCAAGGACGGATTGGCGGTGCGTTTGTCGGCCTGGGGTCGGTGGATTTTGGGAATGGGAGAGCAGCCGGCCGAGGACCATGCGCTGCCGCAATCGCTGTTTGTGCAGCCCAACCTTGAGATTGTGGCGTACCGGCAGGCGCTGACGCCCGGGCAGATCGCCCGGCTGAGCCGCCTGGGGACCTGGAAGACCTTGGGTGCCGCGTGTCAGATGATCATCACGCCGCAGACCGTGTACCGCGCCTTGGAGGCCGGGGAAAGCCTGGACGGATTGCGGGGTTTTCTGGAGGGGCGCAGCGGGCGGCCGTTGCCTGGCGCGGTGTGGGACCAGTTGCGAGGGTGGGCCGGAAAGCGTGAGCGGCTGGCGGTGCATTCAGGAGCCACCCTGCTTGAATTCGACGACCCGGCGGACATGGAGGAGGCGCAGGGCAGGGGGGTGCCACTGATCCGGCTGTCGGAGCGGTTCGCCATTGTCCAAGAGCGGGATCTGGATTATCGGCATTTTCGCCTGGCGGGGAGCCGCGACTATTCGCTGCCCCGCGAGGCGTGCGTGGAGGTCTCGGAAGACGGGACGCGCCTGATCGTGGACCAGACCCGCAGCGACCTGCTGCTGGAGACGGAGCTGCCGCACCTGGGGGCACGGCTGGATGACGAGAGCACGCCGGAACGGAAGGTGATCGCCATCACTCCCGAAAGCCTGCGGGCGGCGGCCGAGGCGGGTATGTCGGCCGAGTTGACGCGGCGCTGGTTCATTGAACGGACGGGGAGCGAGCCGCCGCCGTCGATCCGGCTGTTTCTGGACGGCATGGACAGCGAGCCCTTGTTCCAGGAGGCGCTGCTGTTGCGGCTGGAAACCGAGGAGATGCTGGACGGTTTGTATCAGTGGGCGCCGGCCGCCGGATTGCTGGGCGAGCGGGTGGGACCCCGGACGGCGGTGGTGACGGCGGAGAACATGGCGAAGTTGAAGCCGGTGCTGGCGCGGGTGATGGGGGGGCGCTAGGCAGCCCGGCCGAAATCGACATACTGGAAAGGACAAGGGCCCCTTCCGGTTGGAAGGGGCCCTTTGCCCAAATGGCTTTCAGCCAAGATTATTTGGCCTTTTTGGCCTTGGCGGTGCGGACGCCGGGACAGTCGGCCGAGAGGGGGCAGGAGCCGCAGGCGGGTGCCTTCTCGTGGCACATCTCGACGGCGACACGGCTAACCGTGTCGGTGAACTCGATGTTCTTGGCCTTGGGCACCAGGTGCTCGAGGGCGGCGCGGATGTCGGGCAGTTTCTCGAGCTCGGCCTCGACCAGACCAAGGCGCTTGAGGCAGCGGGCGGTGGCGGAATCAACCGGAACGGCGTGGCCGCCGAGGGAGCGCTGGGTGACCCAGGCGACGATGAAGTCGCTGACGGCCTGCTGTCGCTCGAGTTGCTTGGCGGCGACCTTCACGCCCTTTTTCTGCAGCAGGTCCATGTCGTAGGAGAAGGTGGTCTCGAAGAGCTCCTGCAGGAAGGAGATGATGCGCTCGGCGCGGTCGAAGGACTTGGTCATGCCCTCGAAAGCCTCGGCGATCTCGCGGCTGGAACTAACGCGCACCTCGTTCCAGTCGAAGAAGCGCTCCTGCAACTGCTGGAAGGCGCGGTCGGCCTGGGCGGGGGTGGCGTCCTCGCGGCAGAAGGCGTAGAGGACCTGCTCGAGGACATTGAGCGCCGAGACTTCGACCGGCTCGGCGGCGTCCTTGGGGGCGGGCGCCTTCTTGCCCTTGCCCAACACCTGGGTGAGAAGTTTTTGCTTGCTAGCTGCGGTAGCCATGGTCATGAACACTCCCTTGTGCCCGGGATACCCACCCGGAAAAGCGCCGCGGTTCCACCACGGCCCGCCCGGTAAGCGCCAGGCGGAGTCGATTGCCCGGTCCGGTTCTCAGGAACCGGGCTTGGTCTGGTCAGCCCGTCCGGCGGGCGGTTGTTCGTCCCCGTCTTCTTCCTCGTCTTCTTCTTCCCCGCCTTCGTCCTCGTCCTCGAAATCGTCATCCTCATCGAGGTCGGCGTCGTCGAGATCAGCCTCGAGTGCCGCTTCCGCGGGGGAGGGGTTCATGGAAGCCGAATTGCCGAGGGCCTCGTTGATGAGGCGGGTGATCTCGACGCTATGCTTCACGCCCTGGTCGAGCACGAAGCGGAGGCTGGGGGTGTAGCGGGACCGCATGCGGTCACCCAGTTGAGCCTGGATGAAGCCGGCGGCGTGCTGGAGACCCTTCAGCGTGGTGTTCTGCTGGGCGGGTGTGCCCATGACCGAGACATTGACGCGGGCGTGCTGGAGGTCGGGGGATACATCGACGCTCATGACCGTGACGCGCTTGACGCGCGGGTCGGATAGCTTGAACAGGATCGTCTCGCTGGCGACCTCGCGGATCATCTCCGCCACCCGCGAAACCCGATGCTTCTTCATGCCGGTCAAAACTCCCCGCCGCCCAACTCGTCGAACGACAACACTTCCAGCTCGTGGCCGCAGAATTCCGCGACCGGATGCGCCCTGAGCCTGGCGACCACCTGCTCCAGCACCTGCCTCGCCTGGGCCGCCTCGTTGGCAACCGTGGAAAAGCCGAGGATGGCCTGACGATGATCCTCCAGGGCCCCCACTTCCGCGGCGCAAACGCCGAGGTCGTTGTGGAGGCGATCCTTGATGCCGCGGACGACCTGCCTTTTGTCCTTCAAGCTGCGGGCCTCGCGGACCAGCAGACGGACCTTCAGGCCGCCGACGAACATCTCCGACCGATCCATGCTTCCTGACATGAACAATTCACCGCCCGTCGTGGGAGGTGTCCCGCCGGGCCGCCCCCATGGCGGCCGGGCAAGGCATTATAGGGTGCGCTGCACCTGCTCGATGCGGTAGGCCTCGATCACATCGTCGACCTTCACATCGTCGAAGCCGGCGATCTTGATACCGCATTCCATGCCCTCGCGCACCTCCTTGACATCGTCCTTGAAGCGCTTGAGCGATTCGAGGCCGACGGTGCGCTCGGCGGGCGGGAAGACCACCACGCCACGGCGGATGAGACGGACCTTCGCGTTGCGCTCGATGACCCCCTGGGTAACGAAGCAACCGGCGATGGCACCGACCCTGCTGATCTTGAAGACCTCGCGCACCAGGGCGCGACCGAGGTGAACCACCTCCTCGCGAGGCTTGAGTTTGCCCTCGAGGGCGGACCTCAAGTCCTCGGTGAGCTTGTAGATGATGTTGTACTCGCGGATCTGAACGCCCTTCTCCTCGGCCAGCGAACTGGCGCGGCTGTCGGGGACGGCGTTGAATCCCAGTATGAGGGTATCCTGCGGGCTGGTCAGGGCCAGAGTGACATCGGACTCGGTGATCCCGCCGACGGCGGCGTGCAGAACCCGCACCTTCACCTCGTCATGCTCCAGCTTCTCCAGTTCCTTGCGGATGGCCTCGAGGGAGCCGCGGAAGTCAGCCTTGAGGATGACCTTGAGCTCCATGACGGCCGTCTGGCCCGGGAGGTTGAAGCTGAGGGCGGGGCGGCGGACGACGGTCTCGTCCACCTGGTCGGCCCGGCGGCTCTCGGCGATCTCGCGGGCGACGGAAAGTTCGGGCACGACGAGGAACGGGTCATCGGCGTTGGGAACCGTGTCGAGGCCCATGAGGCGGACCGGCATGGACGGGCCGGCCTTCTCGAGCTGGCGGCCCTGGTCGTCGTACATCATGCGGACGCGGCCGAAGGCGGTGCCGCAGAGGACGACATCGCCCTTCTTGAGGGTGCCATCCTCGACGAGCATGGTGGCGGTGACGCCCTGACCCTCGCTGATGTGGGCCTCGAGGCAGACGCCGCTGGCGGGCTTGTCGGGGTTGGCGCGGAGATTCTCGAGCTCAGCGACGATGCTGAGGGTCTCGAGGAGCTCGTCGATGCCCTGGCCGGTGGCGGCGGAGGTCTCGACGAACGGGACATCACCACCCATGTTGTCGGGGATGAGCTCGAGGCCGTAGAGCTGCTGGCGGGCCTTCTGGACATTGGCGCCGGGCAGGTCGCACTTGTTAATGGCGACGACGATCTTCACCCCGGCGGCCTTGGCGTGGCTGATGGCTTCCTCGGTCTGGGGCATGACACCGTCGTCCGCGGCGCAAACGATGACGGCAATGTCGGTGACATTGGCACCGCGGGCGCGCATCTTGGTGAACGCCTCGTGGCCGGGGGTGTCGAGGAAGGTGATGGGCTTGCCGTTGTGCTCGACCCGCCAGGCGCGGAGCACCTGGGTGATGCCGCCGGCTTCCGTGGAAACCACGTTGGACTTGCGGATCTTGTCGAGCAGCGAGGTCTTGCCGTGGTCGACATGGCCCATGATGGTGACGATGGGCGCGCGCGGCTTGAGCTGCTCGGGGGAGTCCTCGATGGCGAACTGGCGCAGCAGCTCGTCCTCGGAGCTTTCCTTGGCCTTCACCTCGAGCTCGATGCCGAGCTCGAGCGCCATGAGGAGCGCGAGGTCGGTCTCGATGTTGCTGTTGATGTTGAGGCCCATGATGCCCTGGCCCATCAGCTTCATCAGCAGCTCACCGGTCTTCATGCCGATGGCTTCGGACAGGGAGCGGACGGTGATGGGGAGGGTGATGGGCACCTTGCCCTTGCGCGGCTGGGGGCCCTTGGGCCGTTGGGGCTTGCGGCCCAGGCGGCGGCGGGGACCGTCCTCGTCGTCGATGCGATCAAGTCGGACGTTGTGGCCGGTGTCGGCGCGGCGGGCCTGGCGGTCGGCGCGCTCGCGGTGGCGGTCGGCGCGACCGGCGACGGAGCCGGGTTTCTTGGCGGCGGGCTTGCCGTCCTCATCCTCGTCATCGACGGCGGGCGGGACATGCTCGGCGCGGATCTTGTCGACCTGAACCGAGCGGGTCAGGTCCTCGATGCGGATGGGGGCCTGCCCGGGCATGAAATCCTTGGGGATTTCAGCCAGTTTCCGGGGACCGGAAGGGGTGGGGGCAGGCGTGGGCTGAGCTCGGGCTGCGGGCGCCTCGGTGCCGTGGTGCTTGAGAGGGGCTGGTGGCTGGACGCGGATGACGCCGGGGCGCGACAGGACACGCGGCTGGCGGCGATCTGCTCCGGCACCGCCGGGCGATGCACCAGGGCTTGGGCGGTTCGAATCCAGATTGCGCAAACGACCCGGGCCCGCCCCCAGTGGAGGGATAGGCCGTGGGGCCATTGGGGGAGGCGTCTGGGGTTGGGCAGGAGGCGTGGTGGCGTCACCGCGGAGCGATGACCCCGGAGGCCGTGGGGAAAAATCACCCGCTGGCCTGGGAAGTCCGCCTGGCCTGGGTGCGGCAATGGCACCGGGCGGCGGCGGCTTGGGTGCGGGGGGAGCCCCGGGTACCGGCGGGCGTGGCGTGGGTGTTGGCCTTGGAGCCCCCAAGTTGGGCATGGGGGGCCGGGGAGCACCCAGATTGGGCATGGGCCGGCCCATTCCCGGCAGCGGTGGCCTGGGAGCCGGAGGCTGCACGGGAGGTGGAACTGGGGCCGGGGCCGGAGGCTGGGCCACGGCGGCAGGTTTTTCAGTAGGAGGTTCGACCACAGGCTCTGGAGCCTTGGCAGCGGGAGCCACCTGCTCGGCTGGAGCCGGTTCGGGTTCTGGTTCAGGAACCGGTTCTGGTTTGGGAGCCTTGGGGGCAACCAAGGGGCGAACCGCCCTGGGGGGAGCAGGAATAGTGGGACGAGGTGGAGCCGCAGGCGCGGCGGGTGCCGCGGCTTTCTTGCCGCCCGACTTGATCAATTGGACGAGGATGTCGCGCTGTTCAGGCTCGATGCTGCTGAGCTGGTTTTTGACATCCCAGCCCTGAGATTTGCAAAGATCAACCAGATCTTTGCTATCCACATCCATTTCGCGGGCTATCAGGTATAGCCTAACCTTTTCCTTCTGCAAGCTGAGCCCCTCACGCGCGGTGGATCCCTTGGAACCCACGGGGGGCGCAAGTTGACTATTCTAAAGCCCTAATCCGGCTTGAGAAGGGCCAAGGTGCCCTCGTCAACCGGTTTTTGCCATTTTGCGAGGCTTGGAGCCTGCAAATTCCCACCCCGAGCATGGGTCAGGACTGGCCTTCGGTGGAGTGCCCGGGGTGGTGCCCCGGGGCGTTATCTTCGCCCCCCAACAGATCATCGAGGGTGGTTTTTGGCTCTCCTTGGGCAGGGGCTGCTTCCCCGGTTCCTTCCTCAGGAGCGGGCTCACCCTCAAACAGCGAATCCATGTTTTCCGCGGCGGCCGCCTGGGCTTCTTCTTCCGCCTGCGCTTCTTGCTGCTCTTCCTCGGCTGTGGCAGTTTCCATCAGCTCGGCATATTGCTCGGCATATTCGAGGATATCGTCAGCTTCTTCCTCGGTGAGAGTATTGCCAGACAGGGTGGCGATATCTTCTGCTTTCAGAACTGTGATGTCTTCATAAGAGAAGCATCCTTCTGTGATGAGGGCTTCGATGAGTTCGTCGGTGATGCTGGGGATCTGGCGGAACCAGAGTTCGGCCTTGTTGAGGGACTTTTGGAGTTCCTCGTCGGTCATGATTTCGATGTCCCAGCCGACCAGTTTGGTGGCCAGCCGGACATTCTGGCCCTTTTTACCGATGGCCAGCGACAGGTTGTCGTCATCAACCAGGACGATGGCACGGCCGAGCCTGGGATAGCAGTGGACATCCAGGATTTGGGCGGGCTGCAGGGCGTAGCGGATGAGGACCTGCAGCGAGTCGTTCCAGCGGACGATGTCGATCCGTTCGCCATGGAGCTCCTCGACGATGTTCTTGATGCGACTACCGCGAACGCCAACGCAGGCGCCAACGCAATCGACCTTCATGTCGGAGGAGGAGACAGCGACTTTAGCCCGGTTTCCGGCCTCGCGGGAGACGGCGCGGATTTCGATGACATGGTCGGCCACCTCGGGGATTTCCTCCTCGAACAGCCGGCGGACGAGGTCCGGATGGGTGCGCGAGAGGACGATTTTGACCCGGTTGCTTTCGCGTTTGACATCCAGGATGACGGCCTTGATGCGGTCGTTGGGGTTGTGGGTTTCGCCACGGATCTGCTCGGAGGGGGGCAGAATGGCCTCGAGGTTTTTCTCGTTGTCGAGCTGGACGGTGGCGACGCCGCGGTCACCCTCGCGGCGGCGGTCGATGCGCTTGATGACGCCCAGAACCAGGTCGCCGCGGCGGCTGGCGAACTTTTGGTAGAGTTCCTCGGATTCCGCCTGCCGGAAATTTTGGATGATCAGCTGCTTGGCGCTTTGGGCGGCGATGCGTCCCAGCTCGGCGGTATCCACCGCCTTGTGGTTCAGAATGGCGACAATTTCGCCGTTTTCGCGGTTGATCGAGACTTCGATGGGTGGGATGTACAGTTCGGGTTCCGCGCCCGGTTCCCCCTCGTCGCCCTCGGCCTCACCCTCTGGTTTGGGGGCAGGCATCACGGTCTTTTGGCCGCGCATGCGGCGTTCCTGGTCACGAAGCTGTTCGGCCTTGCGGTCGTTTTCCCACTTCTTCAGCAGGGCGTGCTGGATGGCCTTCTCGATGCTGGAGAAAATCAGCTCACGGTCCAGGCCCTTCTCGCTCTGGATGAAATTGACCGCCTTGAGCACATCTTCAGCCTTCATGCTCCACCCCCAACAGGACGAGTCAGGCACCGGGGGTCTAAACCCCCATCCACCGCGGTTGCACGGTCCGGCCCAGCCAAAAACGGTGGCATATAAAGAAAAAAGGTGGGCGAAACGCCCACCCTGCCATGCCGCAAGCGGCTAGTCCGGGTGGTAACCAAGCTTTGTGGCATGGTTACCTGTAAGCTCATCAAACCCTTTCGTGGGACCGCTGTCAAGCACCATGTGGGGCTGGAAAACCCGGATCGAAGCGGGCTGGGTATAAGCAGGCGGTGGTCGGGCAGGCAGGGAAAATCATGGGTTGGACTGAATTACTGGTGGCCATAACCTCCCTCACCACGCTGGAAGTGGTGCTGGGGATAGACAATCTGGTGCTTTTGGCGTTGATCACCCAAGGGCTGCCGATGCAGGAGCGGGGCAGGGCCCGCCGGATTGGCCTTCTGGCGGCGCTGGGCACCCGTTTGCTGCTGCTGGGGCTGGTCACGCTGCTGATGCAATTGAACCAGCCGCTGTTCCACCTTCCGGGTCGACTGTTTGGCGCCGCGGAGGATGTGGGGTTCAGCGGCAAGCAGATCATTCTGATGATCGGCGGGTTGTTCCTGGTCTACAAGGGTGTCCACGAAATCCATGAGAAGCTGGAGGGGCCGGAAGGCGAGGACGAGGAGTTGGGCGGGAGGCGCAAGGCGTCGGCGTCGTTCGGCTGGGTGATCGCGCAGATCGCGCTGATCGACATCCTGTTCTCGCTGGACTCGGTGATCACGGCGGTTGGGATGGTGCAAAGTTTCCCTGCCATCGTTGTTGCGATGCTGATCACGGTGGGTGTGTTGCTTTTTTTCAGCGAGCCGGTCTCCAAGGCCGTGGAGCGGCACCCGACGCTGCAGATGCTGGCCTTGAGCTTTGTGATCCTGATCGGCTCTGTGCTGATCATGGAGGGATTTGGCAAGCATGTGGAAAAGGGGTACATCTACTTCGCGATGGGATTCTCGGTGGTGGTGGAGTCGTTGAACCTGATCTCGAAATCAAGGAAGGGGAAGCCGGTGGAGCTGAGGCCGCCGCATCTGCCCGGGGTTGTGGCAGACGGGCCGGACGCCTCGGAACAAAGGGAAATAGAAGAGAGGCCGAGGGTGGAGGTTTGAGGGTGGAGCTCCCGGTCCCTGCCGATTGAATCACACCCCGAAGACATCCTCGAGGGCCTTGCGCATCACGGCGGGGTCGGGGTCGATGCCGGACCAGTGCTTGATGCCAATGACGCCCTGGTTGACCAGCATGCCGAGTCCGTCGATGACCTTGCAGCCCTTCTCCCTGGCCTCGCTGACGAGCCGCGTGGTGGGCGGGTTGGGAATGACATCCGCCACCACCATGCCGGGCTTCAGGCCGGCAGTGTCGAGCGGCAGTCGGGCGTTCACATCGGGGTAGAGACCGATGGAGGTGGCGTTGATCACCACATCGGTTCCGTCGGGAATTTTGGCGTCGGCGGTGCCCACCACGAGATCACAGGCGATCTTGGCCTTGTCGCGCAGCAGCGCGGCGAGGGTTTGGCCGCGTTCGGCCGAGCGGTTGACCAGGGTGATATGGCTGGCGCCCGCCAGGGCGAGTTCGACGCCGATGGCGCGGGCGGCGCCCCCGGCGCCCAGCATGAGGACGCGCTTGCCCCTTGGGTCGGTGAGGGTGCGCAGGGACTGGACGAAGCCGAGGCCGTCGGTGTTTTCGCCGATGAGCTTGTCGCCCCTGCGGACGACGCAGTTGACGGCCCCCATGAGGCTGGCGGATTCACCCAGCCCGTCGAGGTGCTGGATGACGGCGACCTTGTGCGGGATGGTGCAGTTGAAGCCGCGGAATCCCATGGCGCGGGCGCCGCGGACGGCGTCCCCCAGGTCGGCTGGATCCACCTCCACAGTGAGGTAGCGCCAGGCCAGTTTGTGGTGATGGTAGGCAGCCTCGACCATGGCCTGGGTGGGGTTTTCGGCCACGGGTTTGCCGAAGCAGGCGGTGAGTTCCTGCTTGAAATTCAGTTCCTTGCTCATTGGTGTTTCCTTCCTTCCCAGGGGTTTTTGCCATCCACCCAACGCTTGGGCGGGCAGGCGGTCAAACGCATGTGCTCGAGCATCTGGTGGCCCTGCCGGCGCGAGCGCTCGTGGCGAAGGGCATCGATATCGACCGGGGCGACAACGATCTTGTCGCCGGGGCCGGGGTCGGCCTGGGCGAGGATGCGGCCGTCGAAATCGACGACCATGCTTCCGCCCGGCCAAGAGAACGGGGGGTAGTGGGAGAGGCTGGCACCCTGGTTGGCGGCCACCACATAGGCGATGTTTTCCAAGGCGCGGCAACGGTTCACCACGGTCCACCAGTCCATGGGCTGGGTGGCGCCCCAGGGGTCCATGTAGGCGCTGACACGGATGAGTATTTCCGCGCCATTGACCGCCAGTTGGCGGATGGCCTCGGGGAACAGCCAGTCGTAGCAGATGGCGCAGCCGAGCTTGCCGATCTCGGTTTCAACCACCGGGAAGAGCGGGTCATCGTAGCCCTGGTCGAGCAGGTCGTGGGGGCTGGTGTGGACCTCCCAGGGCAGCCAGGGATTCACCTTGCGGTAGCGGTAGAGTACGCCCTCGGGGCCGATGAGGCAGGTGGTGTTGAACACATGGCCGGGCCAGCGGGGATGGATCTCGAGGAAGGTGCCGGTCTGGATGTAGACGCGGTGTTCCCGGGCCTTTTTGACATAGGGCTCGAGCAGTTGGGGGGTGATTTCGACCGCCAGATGCTCGCGCAACTGGGCCGCATCCGGGTAAATGGGGGCGGAATGGTAGAACTCGGGGAAAACCACCAGACGGACATCGCCGAAGGGTCGGTAGCCCACCACTGCCTGCTCGATGAGGGTGAGGGCATGGCCGATGCGCTTGGGAAGCTCCGCGCGCGAGGCAGGGTTGGGAAGGTCTGTCTGGATGCAGGCGGCCCAGAAACGCGGCATTGAAATCCCCATCCGTGACAACGCTGGGAGAGTGACCGGGCGACCCGGCTACCTCGAACGGATCATCTTAGAAAACAGCCGGGGGATGTGGGGAAAAGCGGTCCGAGTACCCTTGTCAAGGCGGGAGAAAGCAGGGATAGTTAGAGTGTAATCCCAAGGAAAGGCCCATGCCGCTGGCAAGACCCAGCCTGGTGAAGGTGTGCACCGCCTGCGCGGTGGCGCTGGCCTTTTGGCTGGCTGCTTCCGGGAACGCCCGGGCAGGATGCGGCGACCACGGCTATGTGGTTCAGCGGGCCAACGGCGAAGTGGTGGTGGTGACTCCGTCTGTCCCAACCTGTCCTTGCCAAGGGCCGCAGTGCAAGTCTTCCAAGCCACCCCTCACGCCGATTTCCCAAGTGAAAGCGCCAGTTCCCGCGGAAAATGCGTGGGCCGGGAATGCCGTTCCGATGGTTGCCGGGGCTTGCTTGCTTGTCATTGCCCCATCCCTGGAAGATGAAAGTCTGGCTGGATATCGCGCTGAAATCCTGCAACCTCCGCGCCTGTAATCTGGGGTTTTCCGGGCCGAGCGGGCTTTTTATCGAGTTTTATCGCTCGCCAAGCCAATCATTTTTGGCGCAACCCTATTGATTCATAGGTCGCCCTGCGGGCCTTGATGAGGCCGACGGGTGCTTCCCGGCACACGGGCAGTGGCTAATAAAATCCGGTAAAAGCCCGGCTTGGAGGGTTCAATGTCCCAAGGAAATTCACCAGCCGGTTTTCCCAGCCCGATGGGGACCGCGGGCAAGCGGGTTCCGTTCAAGTACGTGCCCGCGTTGGGCACCGGCCTGAAGGTGTTGCTGGCGATCGTTTTCGCCGCCTTTGCAATCCTTTCGGCCAGCGGGTTTTACCTGGTGGTGCTGCGGGTGCTGGAGGCCGCGCGGGACCAGGCGTTGACCAACGCGTTCACTTTTTGGGTGTATCTGGCGCATATCGGTGTCGGGCTGGTGTTGGGGGTGCCATTCGTTTGGTTCGGGGTGCACCATTGGGTCACTTCACGCAACCGCCCGAACCGGGTGGCGATCCGCCTTGGAATCATCGTGTTTGTGCTGGGATTGGCGACCTTTTTGACCGGGGTTGCGCTGGTGCAGGTGCCGGGGCTGTTCCAATTACCCACCGGCACGGGGCGGTGGATCGTGTACGCGCTGCACCTGCTGGCCCCGGCTGCTGCGGTTTGGCTGTATGTGGGGCACCGCAGGGCGGGGCCCAGGATCAAATGGAACTGGGGTGGATGGATCGCCGGGGCAACAGCGGGATTCACCGCGCTGATGGCTGTGCTGCACATGCAGGATCCGCGGCAATGGAAGGCGGAAGGGCCGTCTACCGGGACGCAATATTTTTTCCCCAGCGAGGCGAGGACCGCGACGGGCAACTTCATCCCCGCCCATGTGCTGATGGCGGACGAGTATTGCCTGAAGTGCCACGGGGATGTCTACAAGGACTGGCTGCACTCCGCCCACCATTTCAGCTCGTTCAACAACCCGCCCTACCTGTTCAGCGTGCGGGAGACGCGGAAGGTGGCGATGGAACGGGACGGCAATGTGCAGGCGGCGCGCTGGTGCGCTGGATGCCATGACCCGGTGCCGTTCTTCTCGGGAGCCTTCGACGACCCGAAGTTCGACGATGTGAACCACCCGACAGCGCACGCGGGCATCACCTGCACCACCTGCCACGCGATCACCCATGTGAACAGCACGGTGGGCAACGCGGCGTACACCATCGAGGAGCCGCTGCATTATCCGTTCGCCTTCAGCGACAACCCGATGCTGCAGTGGATCAACAACGCGCTGGTGCGCGCGAAGCCGGACTTCCACAAGAAGACCTTCCTGAAGCCGATCCACCAGACGGCGGAATTCTGCTCGACCTGCCACAAGGTGTCGCTGCCGCTGGCGCTGAACCATTACCAGGAGTTCACGCGCGGGCAGAACCACTACGACTCGTTCCTGCTTTCGGGCGTGTCGGGCCACAACGCGCGGGCCTTCTACTATCCCGAGACGGCGAAGGAGAACTGCGCGGCGTGCCACATGCCGCTGAAGCCCTCGAACGACTTCGGTGCCAAGGACTTCGACGGCAACGGCGAGCGGAAGGTGCACAACCACCTGTTCGTTGGGGCGAACACGGGTTTGCCCGACCTGGTGGCGCGTGAAGACCGCTACAAGGACAGGGCCGGGGAATTCTCGGCGGTGGCCGACAAGCAGGCGGACCATCTGAAGAACAAGAAGCTGCGGATCGATTTGTTCGCGCTGAAGCGGGGCGGGTCGATCGATGGGGAATTGCTGGGGCCGATCCGGCCCGCCCTGCCCGAGCTGGAGCCCGGGAAGGAGTACCTGGTGGAGGTGGTGATCCGCACGCTGGCGGTGGGGCACCTTTTCTCGCAGGGGACCATCGACAGCAACGAGATCTGGGTGGATTTCAGCGCGGCCACGGGCGGGAAGGTTTTCGCCCGCAACGGCGGCATGCAGAAGCCCGACGACTCGGGTGTGGTGGACGAGCGGGCGCACTTCATCAACGCGCTGGTGCTGGACCGCAACGGCAACCGGATCGACCGGCGCAACCCGCAGGATATTTTCACCGCGCTGTATGACAAGCAGGTGCCGCCCGGTGCCGCCTCGGTGGTGCACTACAAGTTCAGGGTTCCCGAGGACGCGAAGGGGCCGGTGGAGTTGAAGGCGCGCGTGCGCTACCGCAAGTTCGACCAGAAGTACCTGGAGTACATGTACCAGGGGAAGGAGATTCCGAAACTGCGCGTGGTGGACCTGTGCGAGGACATGGTCAACCTGCCCGTGAAAGGTGGCGCGGCTGTCGCGGCGCAGGAATCGCCCATCAAGCCGGCCTGGCAGCGTTGGAACGATTACGGCATCGGCTGCCTGCTGGAGGGCGGGGCGAACGCGAAGCGTGGTGAGCTGAAACAGGCGGAGCAGGCCTTCGTCAAGGTGGCCTCGGCGGGTGGTGACGCGGCGGCGCATGGGTGGCTGAACCAGGCCCGTGTGCTGGTGGCTGAAGGGAGGCTGGACCAGGCTGCCCAGGCGCTTGAAAAGGCGCGGACAGCCGATCCGCCGGCACCATGGTGGACGCTGGCCTGGTTCACCGGTTTGGCGGCGGCGGAAACAGCCGCGGACGCTTCCGGGTTTGACCAGGCGATCAAGGCGTTCCAGTCGATTGTGAATCCGGCCAACCAGCCCAAGGAGCGGGGCTTTGATTTCAGCCGGGACTATGTGGTGTGGAACCGCCTGGCCCTGACGCTGTACCAGAGGGCCCAGCTCGAGGCTCCGGGCACCGACAGCCATTACAAGTTTCTGGCCGATTCGGTGAGGGCTTACCTGAGGGTATTGGCGGAGGAGTCGGAGGATCAGGAGGCGCATTACGGCATCAGTCAGGCCCTGGCGGAAATCGCTGGGGACAAAGCCGTGGCGCCCGCACCCCCGGGGCCGGACGAGGCGTGCCTGACCGGGGAGCAACTGATCGATATGGCCCGGCAGGCGGTGCAGGATATGCCCTTTGAAAAGCGGGAAAGCCAGCTCCAGTTGATGGGGCAGGCGATCGCGGGTTGGGCGGCCATGTCACCCAATCCAACCACGCCGAGGTGGTCGCCCTTGCGCAGGGCGCTGAAGCCCCTGGACGAGGCGCTTGAGAAATCCCTGGACACAGCGACGGATCCAAGAACCCGGGTGGCGCTCGCGGGTATTCTGACGCAGGGGCACCGGTTGGCGCACACCCTGTTGAAGCCGGACGACCTGGCGCGCGCGAAGACCACCACCGCGTTCCGCGCCAAGCACGCCGCGGCCAACGCGGCCGCCGAGGCGATCATCCTGTACCCGACCGCGGGCGAACCCACCTGGAACAAGCCATGAGCCAGCCGAATGAGCCGAACGCAAACGAGACCTCCGGGGAAGCGCCCGGAGTGAAGCCGTGGGGGATGATCATCGCCGTGGCGGTGATCTTCGCCCTGATGATCGGATTCGCGGTGGCCTGGTATGTGATCTCCGACAGGACGAAGCGGGGGCCGACCTGGATCGACCCGGGCAAGGTGGAGAACAAGAAGGCCGCGCAGGCGGTGCCGGAGGTGGCCTGGACGGATGTGACCGCGGAGGCGGGCATTGCCTTCAGCCACACCACCGGGGCCGCCGGGAAGAAGCTGCTGCCCGAGACGATGGGTGCCGGCGTGGCGGTGCTGGACATAGACAACGACGGGCGGCAAGACCTGTTTTTGGTGAACTCCTGCCCCTGGCCCGACCATTCCGGTGCGGCGAAGGGCCCGGCGCTGATGCGCAACCTGGGCAACGGCAAGTTCGAGGATGTGACCAAGGCCTGGGGCATCGACCGCGCCCACTATGGCATGGGTGTTTGCGCTGGGGATGTGGACAACGACGGGTTCACGGACCTGTTCGTGACCGGCATAGGTGATTGCCGGTTGTACCGGAATCAGGCGGGCAAGGGATTCACGGATGGGACTGTCGCCGCGGGGCTGGCGGAACCGGCCGCGATGGCGTGGTCGGCCTTGAAGCCCGAAGGGTACCTGGCGCACAGGGCGAAGGTGGATTTTCCCTCGAGCGCCACTTTTTTGGACTATGACCTGGACGGGCAACTGGATCTGTTTGTGGCCAGTTATGTGAACTGGGCACCGGGGATTGACCTGGGCATCGCCAGCACCCTGACTGGGGACAAGCGCGGGTATGTCTCGCCGAGGTCTTTCGAGGGATCGCAATGCAAGCTGTTCCGCAACATCGGGGGCGGCAAGTTCGAGGATGTGAGCGACAAGGCCGGTGTGCGGGTGACGGAGAGCGAGGGGATTGGCGCGGGGGCCCGGCAGCGGGATGTGGCGAAGTCGCTTGGAGTGATCGCCTTTGACGCGGACAACGATGGCTGGCCTGACCTGATGGTGGCCAACGACACGGTTCGAAATTTTTTCTTCCACAACGAGGCGGACCCCGTGGCGCCCGGTGGCAAGGGGCGGAAGTTCGTGGAGATGGGGCTGCCGCAGGGGGCGGCTTATGCCGAGGGCCAGGCGCGGGCCGGCATGGGGATTGAATATGGCGAGTATCTGCCGGGCAAGGCGGCGGTGTTTGTGGCGAACTTCGCCAACGAGCCGGTGACCTTTTTGGCGATCGACAACAAGGGTAGTCCGCCACGCTTCGCGGACCGCGCGCTGGCGGTGGGGCTGGCGGGGCCCGGCCCGCGGGTGCCGATGAAGTTTGGCGCCAGCCTGCTGGATTTCGACCTGGACGGGCGGCTGGACCTGCTGCTGTGCAACGGGCATTTGGAGCCGGATATCGGGTTGGTGCAGGCGAGCCAGGCCTTTCCGCAAGCGCCGAAACTGTTCTGGAACACCGGCACCCAGCCCAGGGTGTACGAGGGAGTTGAGGAGACTCCGGCGAACGGGGGCTTGTTCAAGCCGCTGGTGGGGCGGGGCAGCGCGGCGTTTGATTGCGACGCGGATGGTGACCTGGATTTGGTGCTCACCGCGAACGGCGGGCCATGCCGGCTGGCGCGCAACGACCAGAAACTGGGGCACCACTATCTGCGGGTGAGGCTGGAAGGGGATGGCAAGCGCGCGAACCGATCGGCCCTCGGTGCTGTGGCCCGGTTGAGCGTGGGTGGCGTGGTGCATGAGAGGGCGGTCATCGGAGCCCGGGGCTACCTGAGCCAGCCGGAGTTGCCACTGACTTTCGGCCTTGGCGGGGCCACCCGGGTGGACTGGCTGGAGGTGAAATGGCCCTTTCCGGGGGCCAAGTTCGAGCGTGTGCCGGTGGACGGAGTTGACCGGGAAATACTGGTGAAACAGGCTGCCGGCGGTTGAGTTTGGCCATTTGGCGCCCCAAAACCCGGCATTTTCAGCCTATCCGCACCCCCGTCAGGCCATGACCGGGGCGGGTGGGTAGCCAAACGGCATCCGTTCCGGGATGATGGAATTTCCCCCTTGGAGCGCCTTGCCATGGAATATTCAGCGCTGGCACTTTGGTTGAGCGTGCAGACAGCGGCGTGGCCGGTGGATGGCAAGGCCGAGGCTCCCAAGGCCGCCGCGAAGGAAGCGCCCAAGGAAGAGAACCCCGCTCGGCAACCCCTGAGCGGCGAGGGGAAGATGCCGCTCTCTGGCCTGAAGCCATCGCATGCGGTGGCCAATCTGTGCGTTTATCGGTACCCGGTGAGCACCAACAACGCCGAGTGCCAGACGCTGATCGACCAGGGGCTGGGGTATTACTACTCGTATGTGTGGATCGAGGCCGTGCGGGCGTTTGAGACCGCATGCCGGCTGGACCCTGATTGCGCGATGGCCTGGCTGTTTCTGGGCCGGGCGTGTGAGAAATACGGGCCGGCGGACAAGCACAAGAATACCGCCTTCAAGAAGGCGGGCGCGCTGCGTGACAAGGCCGATCCCCGCGAGCGGATGCTGATCAAGGCCTACCTGCTTTCGCGCGGCCTGGAACCTGGTGCCGGGGATGGCGAGGCGCGCAAGAAGGCGGCCATCAAGCAGGTGGATGAGTTGCTGGCCCAGTTTCCCGAGGACCAGGAGGCCTGGTACGAGCGGGCACAACTGGCGGCGGGCGGAATCTTCGGTGGCAGCGTTGCCGGGGCGCCGTTTTACCACGCGCTGTTGGGCGTGAACCCGCTGCACCCCGGCGCGAACCACGAGCTTGTGCATTTTTACGAGAATATCCAGCGGCCCTCGCTGGGCTGGAAATTCGCCGGGAAGTACATCGAATCATCGCCCGGCATCCCGCACCCGCACCATATGCAAGCCCATCTGGCCACCCGGCTGGGGCGGTGGGACAAGACCGGCAAGCACTCGGCCATCGCCGCCGAGCTGGAGGCCGCCTACCAACGGGACATGGGCGTGATGCCCAAGGATGACCACCAGTATTCGCACCACCTGGAGATTCTGCTGCTGTCGCTGACGCACGATGGCAAGTACGAACTGGCGCGGAAAATCGTGCAGCAGACGCGTGACGCCGGCCACGAGCACCCGGTGCCGTGGTTCCGCCTGGCGATGGTCACCCAGGATGCCTCGCTGGCCCTTGAGGTAGTGGACATGCTGCGCAAGCGGGACAAGCAGCAGGCAGCCTGGCTGGGGGCCGTGTGGGCCTGGCGGTCGGGTGATGTGGCCCGGCTGGCCGCGGAGGTGGAGGTACTGAGGCAACTGCGCGCAGCGAAGAAGGACAACCGCAAACTGGACCTGATGCTGTGGGAGGCCCAAGGTTACCTGGCTTGCGAGCAGGGGGATGGTGCCGGTGGGTTGCGCCTGTTGAAGCGCTGTGTGGACAAAACCAAGGATGATTTCAGCCACCACGCCTGGGGCAACGGCGCCTACCACATGATGGCCTGGGGAGTGGCCGCGCTGCGTGTGGGCGATGCCTCCCAGGCTGAGGAGGCGTTTTTGGAAGCCCTGGCGCACGACCCGGGCAATGCGGGGGCCTCGCTTGGGTTGCGCATTCTTTCGGAAGTGGCCGGTGACACGCGCAAGGCGGAGTCTTACTCGGATCTTTCAAAGCGTCAGTGGGCCCGGGCAGACAGGGGGGCGTTGGCGGCCCTGGACGGTTGGCTGAGGGGTCTGGCCGCGGCGGGCTTCAACCGTTCGGTTGGCCCGACGGTGAGCCGCAAATAATTGGCAATGATAGATTTGTGACGATCTCTCGGGGCCCTTCGGGGCCCCTTTTTCGTGGCTGGTCGGCTTGTGCCCGGAGGTGGAAAACGGGTACACCCATCGCTTGGCACCGGAGGGTGAGAGCGTGGGCAAGGGTGTGGTGCTGGTGCATGACTGGCTGACAGGGCTGCGCGGGGGCGAGAAGTGCCTGGATGTGCTGGCCCGGGCGATGCCGGATGCGACGCTGCACACGCTGCTCTACCGGAAGGGAAAGACCACCGCGGCGATTGACTCGCTGAGGGTGGTGCCCAGTTGGCTGAACCGGTTGCCTGGGGTGCATCGCTATTACCGGGGACTGCTGCCGGTGTTCCCGTCGGTGGTGGAACGGGCCTGGCGATTTCCGGACGCCGAGTTGGTGGTGAGCATGAGCCACTGCGTGGCGAAGGCCGCGCAGGCGGCGTCTGGTGTGCCGCATGTGAGCTATTGTTTTTCCCCCATGCGCTACGCGTGGCAGATGCGCCAGCAGTATTTCGAGGGGGTGGGAGCGCGCGGGCTTAAGGCCCGGGTGGCGGATGCCCTGCTGGACCGGATTCGGGCGTGGGATTTGAAGACGGCCGACCGGGTGACCCACTTTGTGGCCATCAGCGACCATATCGCGCGGCGCATTGAGGAGTGCTACGGGCGGAAAAGCGAGGTGATCTACCCGCCGGTGGACACGGACTACTACACCCCGGCCGCCCCCGGGGAGAAGGCTCCCTGTCGGGAAGACTTTTACCTGGTGGTGAGCGCGCTGGCACCCTACAAGCGTTTCGATCTGGCGATCAGCGCCTGTCAAAAGCTTGGGCGTAGGCTTGTGGTCATCGGCGCGGGTCAGGCGGAGGCTTCGCTGAAGAAAATTGCCGGGCCGGAGACCACCTTCCTGGGGTGGCAGCCTGACAGCGTGATCCGGGACCACCTGCGGCGGACAACGGCGCTGTTGTTTCCGGGCGAGGAAGACTTTGGCATTGTGCCGGTGGAGGCGCAGGCGTGCGGCGCGCCGGTGATCGCGCTGGGGCGAGGCGGTGCCGCGGAGACCGTGCGCGATTTGGAAGGTGCGGGCGAGGCGACCGGGGTGCTCTTCGAGGCGCCCGAGGTGGACAGCCTGGTGGCGGCGATGGAACGATTCGAACAGAACCGCGGGGCGTTTGATCCCCAGGCGGCGCGGCGGCAGGCAGAGCGGTTTTCGACAAGGCGGTTCGAATTGGAGTTGCTCGGGTATCTGGACAGGGTTAGGGCAGGTGTGGGGAGAAGCCGGGCAGCTTAAAAATAAATAAATGTTTATTTTCTATCTTTTAAAATTAAATTTTATCCTTCAGATTATTTTCCAGACCGGCCGCCAGGTACAGGGCGCCAACTTCCCCTGGGGTGAGGTCGCGCCACTGGCCGGGGGGTAGGTTGTTGAGGTGGATGGGGCCGAAGGAAAGGCGGACCAGGCGGAGGACTTTGTGGCCAACGGCGGCCAGCATGCGGCGGGCCTGGCGGTTTTTGCCTTCGGTGAGCGTGAGTTCGACGACGCTTTTTTCGGGGCCGGGGCGCAGCAGGCGGGCCTGGCAGGGTTGGGTGCGGCCGAGGTCGCCGGGGAGGTCGATACCGGCACGGACCTGGTTGAGGGACTCCTCCGAGGGCAGCCCGCGCACGGTAAGACGGTAGACCTTGGGGACCTTTCGGCCGGGGGCTAGCAGACGGCTGGCCAGGACCGAATCGGAGGTGAACAGGAGCAACCCCTCGGAATCGGCGTCGAGCCGGCCGATCGCTTCCACGCGGGGTGAGGCGTCAGGGAGCAGGGCGTGCACGGTCTGGCGGCCCAGCTCATCGCTACGGGTGACAACCGGGCCCCTGGGCTTGTGCAGCAACAGGTGCCTTTGTTTCACCATGCCGGTCTTGGGCGGTGCTTGTTGGCCTGCAAGCAGAATCCGGTCGGTGCCCAGGCTGACCCAGGCTAGCGGATCGAGGATGACGCGGCCGTTGACACGGACCTGCCCGGCGCGGATGGCCTTGGCCGCCTCGGTGCGGGAGGCGAGGCCAGCCTTGCTGAGCGCTCGGTGGAGTTGGACCCTCTGGGGGGTGGGGCGCATGGTGCAACTACCGCAGCAGTCGCCAAAGGACCAGCAGCCCCAGAATGAGGCCAATGCCGGCGGCCACAGGCACCCACCAGGGGATTGGCTTGCGGCCAACGGGTCTGAAGATCCGGGCCAGTTTGCTGAAGTTGCCGGACGGTTTTTCGTCGTGGAGGGAAACGGTGGATCCATCGAGCCCGGCCCCAGGGGTTTCCTGGGCCGGTCTGGTGGCGGACTGGGGATCGACGGGCCTAGACTGGGATGCACCCTGAGCGGGAAGGGTGACAATCAGGTCGCGAAATTCCGGGAGCTCGCGCAGCGGCAAAAAGGGGCCCTGCCGCGAGCGGGAGGCCTGGACATTGGAAGCGTCGCCCAGCAGGCCCTCGCGCAGGGAGCGACGGACGGCGGCCCGTGTGCCTTTCACGGCCACCTCGGCGCCCTGCTCGTCGAGGTGGCGGAGGTACCAGTGATCCTTGTCAGCCTCCTGGATGGCCAGCGCCTTGCGGGTGGTGCGGCCGGTGAGATCCTCCACGAACTCGCGGCAGGTGGCGGGGCGGATCTCAGGGTCGGAGGCCATGGCGCGGCGGATGGCCCAGTCGGTGCGCTCGGAAAGCTCGGGAACCAGGGACCTGGGGGAAGGGAACTCGTCCTGGACTTTCTTCATCCAGGCTTCCAGGGCGCCCAGGCCGCCGAAGGGGGTCTGGCCTGTGACCGCCGCGTAGAGGGTGGCCCCCAGGCTGTAGATGTCGCACCGGGAGTCGGCGAGCTTTGCGTTCTTGAATTGTTCGGGGGCCATGAAATGCGGGGTGCCCAGCCCGCGGCCGGTGCGGGTGAGGTTGAGGTCGGTCTCGGCCTCCTTCACCAGGCCCAAGTCGGTGAGCTTGGCCTGGCCTTCGGCGGTGATCAGGATGTTGTCGGGCTTCACATCGCGGTGGACCAGCCCCATCTTGTGGGCGCGGTGAAGCCCTTGGGCCACCTGGCCCACCAGGAGGATAGCCTCGGCCTCGGAAAGCTTGCCCTTTTCCCCGATGTGGTCGGAGAGATTCATGCCCTGGACGAGTTCCATCACCAGATAGGGGACGCCCTCGGCCTCGCCGTAGTCGATGGCACGGACCATGTTGGGATGATCCAGGCGGCTTGCGGCGCGGAATTCCTGCTCGAAACGACGGAGCAGGACAGGGTTGGAACGGGTGCTCTCGGACATCACCTTGATGGCGACGGGTGTGGCGTCATTGGGGCGGGAGGCGCGATACACCGATCCCATTCCACCCACGCCAATGCGCTCGAGCAGGGTGTAGGGGCCAATCTGCCTGGGGAGAGAAAGGCCCTTTGGCGTCACCTTGGAGGCGCCGCGGGATGGTGGTGGCGGCGGGACGGGGGAGGAGGGGCTGGTCTCATCAGCCATGCTGTACCCCTCCCGAGGAATGGCGACCGGATACCCGTCCGAATACAAGGCTCATGGTATCAGGAAAAAGACCGGGAATGACCGGTTTTTTCTCAAGAATTAAAGGCGGGCGGTCCGAGTGGGGGAGGATTTGGGGCCTGTGCAATATTCCGGCTGGGGTGTTGGCGTAAAATAATTGGGATCGCAAGGCGGGGCAAACGGGCCCGCCTATGCGATTGTCGTGCCTTTGTGGGCATCGTGAAGCAGAATCCATTCTGGATGACCGTGCCCGCCATGGACGAATAACGATGGGTGGGAATGCGATCTGGCGGGTTGCGGAACGGTTCAACGGAATCGGGGTTGGAGAGGCACTATGAGTCTTTACGGCAAGATTCTGGCCATCTTGAACCTGCTGATGCTGGTGGCGCTGATCGCGCTTGGCGTCATGGATTATGGCAAGCGGCTGGAGCTGTCCAGCGGGCTGTTCACAGGCGACCTGTTGTTGAAGGGCCTGCCGGTGGATGCCAACGAAATCGACGGGACCGGTTTGCCGATCGAGCCGCGGATCACGCCAAAAATTCTGCAAAATGTGGTCGGTGGCGGGAATGCCAAGACCCAGCAGGCCGAGGCTCTGGATGTGGCCAAGAAATTCCGGGAAGCCGTGGCCGCCCTTCCGGACGCCAACGCCAAGCGGGAAATGCTGACCGGATATGCCCGCCAGGTGATTGACCAACCCAACGAGGGGGTGGACTTCGCGCGGCTGGTGAGGTCGCAGACTCCCCAGGAGGCTGCCTACTTCGCGCTGGGATTCATCGGACGCCCGGTTTTCGGTTACCACCGCCTGCCCACGGGGTATATCCGCCGCGACCGGCTCCAGGGGATTTTGGGCGAGGGCGTGACCACCGGAGCGCTGGCCGGTTCGAACACCTACATCCCCTCGGCCCAATTTTTGGCCGACGAGAAACTGCTGGAGGCCCTGAAACAGCGGCAGACCGCGGCTGAAGTGGCCAACTGGGCCATGCTGGCCCGCCTGGATCTCCTGTTTGATTCAGCCGGGCTAGTGCTTGGCGACCCGCTGAGCGCCAGCCAGGGCGGTGAGCGAAAGGCCGTTGAACCGGCCGAGGATGGCTCCGAACTGGCGCTGGACCTGCCGCAGCGGAAGGATGCCATCGCGCGCTTCCTGTGGGTGATGCGGCCGCAGGGTCAGGGTGCCGACGAGGCCAAGGCGACCCTGGAGCGGATCGGTGCGGTGATGGGCCCGACACAACTGCACGAGACGCTTGAGGAGGAGGCCCGCATTGACCGGGTGTTCCAGCAGGAGGTCGAATTGCGCCTGCTGAAAGCATCGGAGCAGTTCGCCGCGAAGTATCAGGAGAGGCTGGACGAGCTGGGCCAGTTCGCTAGCGAGCTGGCGCGGCTGAAGAACGAGGTGCGGATGGTGAAGGAGTTGATCGACAAGCAACCCATGCTGATCGAGGAGCGGAAGCAGAACCTGACGCAGTTGAAGCAGCGTTTGGAGTTCACCCGCGGGGAATCGAGGGCCCGGTTCCAGGACATGCAGCAGAACGCGCTGAACCTGTACGACCAGCGCCGGGCGCTGATGGGCCTGATGGAGCAGGTGGGCCAGGTGGAGAAGGACTTGCGGACGCTGGAGTCGAAGGCCGGCAACTGACCGGCGGGGCGGGATAGACA
>Ga0222712_10001651_pt1 | contig 27069 bp, 47 predicted proteins | sample C33_657DmetaG_FD_165043 | JGI IMG/M metagenome (GOLD analysis project Ga0222712, IMG submission 165043) | Estuarine water microbial communities from San Francisco Bay, California, United States - C33_657D | ecosystem: Environmental > Aquatic > Marine > Unclassified | place: USA: California... | reverse complement strand
GGTAGCCAAACAATCTGATCAATAATACCCCTATATAAAACATTACGAAATAATTAATTTTTTCCCTGATTATAAAACATTATCAAACATTTATATAAAAACATTACGAAATTTTGTAAAAAATCGCTGAAAGTTTTAGGCCATTTTGTTATCAAATTGTTATGTTTGTTTGGTGATTTGACAAACATTCAAACATATGATATAGGGTGTTTGGGGATATATAGTGTTTGGGGATATGAATGTTTGGTGTTTGGACATTACGAACGCCTTACCAGAAAATGCTCCATACCCCATTACTCTCCACTTTCCTCCACTATCTACCAAACAACATTATTCTAGTAAGATTTATTTTCTCCAAACACTCCTATTTAGATAGCCCATATAAGCCTTATACGCCTATTTGCGAGGGGATATCAAACATCCACTCACTCCTTCTTGGCCATAAAAGGATATATAATTATCTCTATGTCCGACTTTCTATGTGATATCTGTGATCGTTCTTTGGCCAAATTTGTAACAGCCAAACATGCCTATTGTGGTGTTTGCTATAGAGATGAAATCCTTTCTGGAGAGATTGACGATTAATGTTTGATTATAAGTCTTTTGAGTTTATATGTGTATGTGTAGGGTTAATTGCTGCTACTATAATGGTTGTTGTTTATAGTTACTCTTGACTTCCCCCCGATTTTTTGATATGATTGTTTGATGATATGCGACCATAGATACTATATGCGAGATGAAGGTATTAAGTGTATAGATTGTGGAGATATTTGGCAAAGCCAGAATACTAACAGATAGTGCTCGTGTAGAGCATAGGGGTGTTTGTATCTCTACTTGTCGCCCGAACTCTAATTCCCTATTTGAGATATTTGTTTATTAGCGAACTTTAATATATCGCCAGTTAGCGGAGAGTATTCTAACTTTACCGCATTTTTCTTTGAGCATGGCCCAACGACATATCTGAAGAAATCTTTGACCGCTAGATTTGTTTCGTTGTTTGCCGTCCAAGCCAAGCCGTATGAAAATGTAGATATATTATAAGCCTTTGGGTTAGGGTTATTGTAGTTAGACAATATTGATCCATCATCCAACAGTGTAAACTTACTTAAAAACTCTGAGGCTCCTTGCACTGTAGGTTGTACAAATTTACCTGCATTGTTTTGTATAGATGCTTTTTTAAGATTTTGCATGGTGGCAAAGGATGACTCCATATATCCTATTGCCCCGTCAGTTCTTACTACAGTGCTTGCTACAAGGTTGGTCCCTGGTGCAGAAAGAAAATTAAATGGCACGTTAGGCTTTGGAAATGATTGTGTAAATGATTTACTTGGCAGTTTGTTCCAAATCTTTGCATTGGTAGCCCATAAATATTCTGTAAACACTTGCGTTGTTCCAGAACTATCCGATCTATAAATAACCATGATTGGTTTGTTAGGTAGTTTTGGTTTTAAACCATTGATTGTGTTATCAGATACTATGGATGGGTCATTCCATTTTGTAATTTCTCCCGCAAAAATTTTTGTTAATGTTACACTTTTAAGTCTGATTGGTTTATTATATCCATTAATATTATATGCAATTGCTATTGGGCCAGCAATTAGCGGAACATAAACAAACTTATCAGAAACCTTAGTTGCTGGAGCCATAGCAACATCTGTAGAAGCAAAGTCTACAGTCTTTTTAATAAACATGCTTATTCCAGCACCAGATCCAAGTGGATTATAATTTATATTATTTGCAGTTTCTTTTGCATAATCCGCTTTGCAAGCATTTAAAAAATTAGATATAAAACTAGATCCAGAACCATTGATGTTTGAAGCATTGGCTGGAAGTTGTGAAAACAACATAAAAAATGCCACAGTTGTGGCTATAAGTTTAAATTTTGTCATGTTTTAATTATACCGCTTGTATTATTTTTTTTGGTAAACATAAAATTAATTATTGATTAATAATAGCGCCGAACTTTAAAGCACGATTATGATACCATTGATGTATGAAACAAAATCAAATAGTTTTTAACTCTTTTCCAAGATCGGGAAATATTTATTCATCAACGCTGGCCTACGCATTTTTTAGTTCTATGATTACAGCAGTACACATGCCTGAAATATTTTCTGTAAAGAATATAGATAATGTTACTGTGTTTAGAAAACCTGAAGATGTAATACCTTCTTTAATTTATAAAAACAATAGGGACAAACCAGTAACTGATAGTATAATCAAACTACAAGCAAAAAGTCATGCCGACTTATATAAAGTTTTTATAAAAAATGCTACAGAAAGTGCTGACCTTATTTATATAGGTAAGTTTGAAGACCTAATTAGTGATCCCGTTGCCCATTTTAAAAATGTTGCAAAAAAGTTTAATAAACCCATATTCCCTGACTATGAAAAAAAACTAACAGATATTAAATCACAATTAGTGGGCAGTCTATGGGAAGATGAGTATGATGGTCATATACCACGAGAAAAATCAAACCAAAGAGGCAGGATAGAAGAAATTGTCAAGTCTCTGCCATTTATCCAGGAGTTAAACAAAGAATACAAAGAGTTTATTGTTAAGTATAAAACGGTTGAACTTTAACGCTTAGTATAATTTTTTACAAAATTAATAAGTTTTTTGTTTTCTACCTCTGAAAAACGGTTAGTGCTAGTTCTTCTACGTGCCATTAAAACACCATAAACTCCAGATTTTTTTAAATTGTCCAAGAATGCTGTTAAACTATCTTGTGTATGTACTTCAGAATCCTCTGTTAATTGATCAATATTTAGATCTAAATACTCTTCATTTTCTTTTATTGTAGGTTTAAGAGCAACAATTACATCTTTTAAATCAACATCTTCTCCATACACCTTTTGTAAATATTTTGAATATGGTAGGATTATTTTATAATTATATTTTTTTGCTATATCGTAGGTATATTTATTTGTGCAGGATACATATAAATCAGGTTTATTTAAATTCATGCTGTGCATTGTTTCTAAAAACTCAATCATATGTTTTGTTTTTTCAATAGGTAAAGAAAGATCATTGATAGGTCCAACTACTCCACCAACAGTCTTTTCATTTTCGTTGATATGTCCAGAAACCAAATTAATTTGTATCTTATTTGGAGATATTTGATTTAATGAACGACAAATTGAGGATAAATATTGTGGTGAAACAGTATATGAACGTACAGCAACCATGTATTTAAAATCTTTGTTTTGGTCCATAAATCTAGCAATTTTTATAAAATCATTTTGATTTTTGCTGTTAGCCAAAAATAGATTTCCATCAAAGCCATTTTCATACAACATGTCAACCATGTGAACAGTTCCACCAACATAATATATTTTCATCTATATATTATAAACTACTCCCAGTTATGACAGTTTCTTCGCCAGAGTTAATATCTCGGATTACTACTTTTACCGCATAGTTTGCCGTTGCCAAGAGATCAGATACATTTACTGAACCGCCATTACCATCAATACCAATAGAGGTTGTCTCTCCGTTTGGGCCAACCACCATTACTGATGCAAGTGTTTTAGAAGAATCAAAGTTTGCTATTGGTGCAAAAGATATGGTTGCAGATTTTGTGTCGCCATTAACTACCGCCTGACCTTGCGGGGCAGCAATAGTTACTTTATCTTGTTGTGTATCTCTAGCATTAACCAATACTGGAATGTTAGCATTTGGAGTAACTAATGGAACCTCCTGATATGGCGTAGACACTGCTGTCATTGTATCTCTAAACACAGTTTGTACAGTAACATACTCATTAGACGGTAGATTGTTGATAGTAATAGGATTAGAAGTGTTGTCAGTTGTTACACTTGTAAATGAAATACCGTTTGCAATAACCTGAATCTCAACTGTTTGGTTAGTATTATTGTTAGTGGGTGGAGCAACAGTTATTGATGTTGAATAGCCTGGATTTACTGATGTTGCAACAACCTGAGTAGTTACAGGTATGGCAATATCTTCGCTCTGCAATGGATTTGGATCAAGCGCCTGAACTACTGCTACAACATCTCCTTGATTAATAGCCTCTGCCTTTATCTCACCAGTAACAGAAGTATAGTTTACCTTTAATGATTCTGGAATTTCTGCTAAAAATGTTACATCCTTAAATGTTTCAACAGATAAATATGATGCTGGAATATATTGTGTAATATAAGAGTTATGAGAGTTTGCATTCCATAATACAATTTTTGCTACAACACCATATTCAATATAAGCATATGTCTTATTATCTTGTGGTGTTTCTACTGCCTCGTCAATAGATATTACGAAGGCGTTATTTTGTCCCTGACGTTCTACAACACTCCAATGCGCTTGAACTGGAAGGGCAGATAGAATAGAAATAAGACCCGATGCTACAATAGACTTGAACTTAAACATTTATATCCTTTGGTAGTAGTTATACATACAGTATATCAAGTAATAAAAGGTTTGTCAACGTCCCTGCTTGTAGGCAAAGTAATTTAATGCTACAAAAATAATAAAAGGAATTGACCATATAAAATACTTCATAGTGTATAATTGTAGCATGGACACTATAGACAAAAAGGACATTTGTGCTTATTGCAATCGCCCTGCCATCTATACTGATTTAGGATTAAATGATAAGGGTATGTTTGCAGTATTGGACGTATGTAAGTGCCACCTAAAAACATATGCGCCATAAAATGGATGATCTATTATTATTCATAGGATATGGTCTTGCCATTGGTATTTTTGTTGGAATAATGTTTAAGTTATGGTAAATAATGCTTTGAGACCTCAACTGCCCCGTGAAAGTTCTAGGAGACGTGGTATAAGAATAAAAGTTACGATGAATTATTCTTTTCGCAGATTTGCATTAGGCTTTGAAATTAGTAAACATTATGTTACTTTAGATTTAGGATTTTGTTGGATTGCTTTACATTATTAATTGACAGTAATTACTCAATAGGCTATACTTAATACATGGAATCATTACTATTAGCAATTGCAGCATTCTTATCATCCCCTGCTGGACAAGATCCAAATAGAGAACCAATGTGGTTTGACGGATGTGTTAAGATTGTAGAAGTACAAACAAAATCAGATGAGTGGATATATTTTTGTGGTGATGATTTACCACAGGAAGATACAGAAGTTGTAGAAGAAACTACAGAAGAATGGGTGGAAGAGCCGAATGAAGAAGTCGAACAATTTAGTTTCAAAAAACAAACAAAAGCGTTACCTAAAAAACAAAAAGCGTCTGCAATCAAAGCCAAACCTGTCAAAGCAACAAAGACGGGAACAAAGACTAAGAGAACTAATGCTTCTAAACTACCTAAGCCAAACAGCAAAGCCAAGCCAAGAATCAGTTTCTACTGATGAGAATAAATAAAATGAGTGGTCCTGATGATGAGGGCTTTATGCTTTATGCTAATTCAAACAGACTGTTAGGATTTTGGGGCAATTTGTGTGGAAGTCTTGCTACATTTTTTATTAAACAGTCTGTAAAGCATGGCGACTATTTTGAAGAGTTAGAGCAAAGTTAATTCTATTGTAGTTTTCTTTAACTCTTCTTCTGTCCATAGACCAGTCTTAGAATCTCCACCATATGGTTTTGCTAGGCCAGCCTTAATGAGTTGATCGTTTACGCTTTCTTCTGACTTTAGGTATACCTTACCAAGATATCTACCATATTTATCAGGCTTTGATACTTCTAGTTTTACAAGTTTACCTTCTAGGTTTTTGATTAAAAACTCTTTAAGTGCTTTGCCCAACGGTGTATTTTTTTCTGCGGTATCAATGCCAGCCAATCTAATTCTTTCTTTATGCCATACACTAAAACCAAGATCAATAAATACATCACATGTGTCACCATCAACTACCTTGTCAATTTTTGTGTAATATGTATACATAGCCATCTTGACAATTATAACACCGTTTGGTACAATTGAAGTATGGAAACAGCCTATTCAGTTATTAAAAACATGTTGTGGGATGAATATGGATATCTTCTTCCAACTGATCCATCGCATATGACTAAACAAATAATTGATAGTTTAAATAATCAAGGGTATAAGATAGAATACTATATACTAGATGATAACCCTAAGAATATGTTTGGAAGAGAATCTAAGGAGATAAATGGCACTACATAATCAATTACTAATTAATGGTTTTTCTGATACCCCTCCTACTGATGAGGTATTTATTAAACAGTGGATGGAAGATTTAGTAAAACAGATTGATATGAAAATCATACAAGGGCCTTACACCGCATATGTAACTAAAGAAGGTAATCGTGGACTAACTGCTGTTGTTATGATTGAAACATCACATATTGCTTTGCATGTTTGGGATGAAGAAAATCCTGGAATGATACAGTTTGATCTTTATACTTGTTCAACATTGCCAGTAAATGATGTTATTGAAAATTTGAAGTCTAATCTTGGATTAAAAGATTATAGTTTTATGGTTATTGAAAGAGAAAATGGATTTGAGATTTTAGAAAGGTCATGGTAGCAATGAAAGAACTTATTCACTTTACCGCAGAATGGTGTCAACCTTGTAAGGCAATGATGCCAGTTATAACACAGTTTAGAGATAAGCATCCAGAGATTACCTATACTAAAATTGACATTGATCAAAATCCAGATGCTGCAAAGTTTTTTAGTGTTATGGGTGTGCCAACATTTGTGTCACAGATAGAGGGATTAAATCACGATAGAAGAACTGGTAGATCTAGTTTGTTTCAGTTAGAAGCATTGTTTGGATAATGTCTAGCACCAGTAGCCAAGTTGGTTAAGGCCCCGAACTCATAATTCGGCTATCGTAGGTTCAAGTCCTACCTGGTGTACTAATGGTCTGTAGCACAATTGGCAGTTGCACTCGGCTGTTAACCGAGATGTTGTAGGTTCGAGTCCTACCAGACCAGCGTGGATATAGTTTAATGGTAAAACTCTACCTTGCCAAGGTAGTAATGCGAGTTCGATTCTCGCTATCCGCTCGGCACCATCGTCTATTGGTTAGGACATCGCCCTTTCACGGCGAAAAGACGGGTTCGACTCCCGTTGGTGCTACGCCCTCATAACTCAGGGGATAGAGTCACGGACTTCTAATCCGTTGGTCGCAGGTTCGAATCCTGCTGAGGGTACAATTGTGGTAAAATTAATTAAGGAGATTTTGTGTTAACTAAAAATACTTTTGTAGGATATGATGTAGAAGAGCCTATTCAAAATCTTTTTATTATTAAAAATTTTTTATCTGAAATAGAACAAAAAACATTGTTAGACTATATTCAATCTTTATCTCAAGAGGACTGGGAACATGAATATAATGAAAATTTAAAAAAGTTTTGTTTAGTAAAATTTGGAACTGATGATGTAGAAAGACTTGTAAAAGAAGGAAAATTTGAAGTCACAGCAAATTGGAGCGATAAAAATTTTAATCTTGCTCAAAGCGGTGTGCCAATAATTGAGCAAATATGTAAATCTTTAAACAAAGCAGTTAACTCTTTTTTGCCTGAAGAATTAGAAATGAGAGGTCCAGCGACAGCACAAAGACAATATGCTGGGGTCCCACTAACTGCACATTATGATCAATATACTGACCCATCAATTGAATATGCAGGAATTATATATTTAAACGATGACTATATAAATGGAGAATTATTTTTTTCAACAAAAAATTTTGAAATAAAACCACCAGTTAGATCGTTAATTATTTTTCCTGGAACAGAAGAGTTTACTCATGGGGTAAATGCTCCAGGAGATGGACCAGTAAGATATGTTTTGCCATCATTTATTTCTAAAAAAGAATTTTATAGCGATGGAAAATATTACGTTTAAAATAAAATTATTTTTTTCTCATTAATCTTTTGTAATCTCTATAAATTTTAAACTCATCTAACCACATTATAATCACTTTACGATCAACATTAAATTCTTTTGCAATGTCTACTGGCTCTACCTCGTCAATAACGTATCTTTGATAAAGCCACTCTTTGTTTTTATAATCTTTTTTCAATTATTCCTCTGGGCAACAATTAAAGGCATCTAGTTGTACCGCAGTTGTATAGTCTTTGCCAAATGATAGATTAGCAGACTTGCTTGCAGGAACACAATTAGGGACTGGTTTGCCATCTTTACCTGGCTTCATGCCACGTTGTACATAGCCTTCCCAACATGGAGCAGCCTTTTCAATTCCAAACACATCAGCAAACAAAGCCTTATTTTTTTCACGTTCTACAATTCTGCGAGACCAAGAGAATCCTGCATCTCCGCCCCAAGCATCCCACATAATACGACCATTTGATGGATTGCTTGTATTGTAAAAATCTTTACCCTTTTTATCTACCTCGTGACGAGAGAAAAAAGAATACATACGCTTAACTGTATCTAATGATAAACCACGACCAGCAACAATATCAGTTGCTCTTCCCCAACCCACAGGGGTTCCAGCACCAGTAGCCTTGCCCTGTTCTTTCCATCTGAGCGCTCTACGAGCAGCAGCCTTCATACCAGACGTTGGGGTATATGTATCAGCCATTTTTCTTCTCCATTTGTTTCTTATGCTTTACAACATAAGGTTCTATTTTAGATTTGACTCTACCATCTTTTGTCATACGAACAATCCAACCATCTTTAATTTGCATTGGATTAAAAGCATACTTTGCTTTTTTCATTATTTTGCAAAGCCTCTCGGATCCAACATACTACCATCCCAGATAGACTTTGTTACCTTTTCTGCACTATACGTTCCGCCTCTACGTTTATATTCTTGAACTACCCAAGAATTTGCTACAGCGCTAGGATAAACATCAAATTTATCTTTTGCTTCTTGAACTATTCTTGCATATAATCTAGGATTGCTTGGTCTAGAACCGCCACTTCTAGGCTTAATAAATTCACCATAATTTGGTTTTTCTGCCTTATACTCTTCGTACTCTTCTTCTTCATCTTCTTCATCATCTTCAGACATGTTGTGTTCTTTAAGAGACTCAAGTTTAATTGCATCCATGTACATCATTCCAATACTATAAGCGGTAGGCTCCCACTCATCTTCTTCTTGTTTATAAATTCTAACAGACATTGCTGGATTGTCTGGTGGCATTGATTGAAGGGCGTATTCTGTACCAGGAGTTCCTAAAGTCCCGCCTTCCCACATTATGTGCTCAATCATTCCATGAACAACGCCTTCTTTTGTTGTTCCCATTACATAATCTCCTTCTTTTAGATCATGCATGGCTTTGCCAATGTTTCCTTCACTTCTATTGATAGCATAAATTTGTCCTGCTGCTTCTGCTCTTGTCTTATGGCAACCCATTACAGTTCCATCATCTTTTACGGCTGGGTATCCAGAACACCCATAAGATCCTTTAGCACCTACTTTATATGGCATACCTACTATTATATCAGGTTTTTCTGGTATACTGTTATAGTTGAAAGGTACAAATGGCAAATATAGTTTTTTTGGGTAATTTTGAAGTACCATATAGTAGTGAAAATCATCATGCTAATTCTTTAGAATCTTTAGGCCATACCGTCTGTAGACTACAAGAAAGATTTATTAAAGATTCTGTTATTTTAGATCAAGCATTGAATTCAGACTTGTTCGTTTGGGTTCATACACATGGCTGGAATACCCCAGGAAGAATTGGTATGGGTATGGTATTGGAACAACTCAGAGCATCTAAAATACCAACAATGACATATCACCTTGATCTTTGGCTTGGTCTTGAGCGAGAAAAAGATCTTAGGGAAGACAATTTTTATCAAACAATAGGACATTTTTTTGCAACAGATAAACTAATGGCAGATTGGTTTAATGAAAATACAAACGTAAAAGGACACTTTTTGCCTGCTGGCGTGTATGATAAAGAATGCTATATACATGAAGATTATGATTATTCAAACTTTGATTATGATGTAATATTTGTGGGAAGCAAAAGATATCATCCTGAATATCCATATAGACCACAACTAATAGATCATTTACGCAAAACTTACGGTAAAAGATTTTTACATGTAGGTGGAGATGGAGATACTGGAACTGTTAGAGGTGAAGACTTAAATCGTATCTATGCTAAAAGCAAAATAGCAGTTGGCGATAGTCTTAATATTAACTTTAGTTATCCATACTATACAAGCGATAGATTATTTGAAAGCACTGGTCGTGGTGGCTTTACAATATACCCTGACATTAAAGGTCTTGATGTTTATTTTTATGACAAAAAAGAAATTGTGTTCTATAAACATGGAGATCTTAGAGATCTAACAAACAAAATAGATTATTATTTGAATCATCCAGAAGAGCGGGAAGCGATAAGAATGATGGGTCATCTAAGGACTAAAAGTGAACATACATATATAAACAGATGGTCATCAATACTAAAGGAGTTAAAGATATGACAGAGATGGTTAAGGCAATAATTAATGGTGAGTTTGAGATTGTATTGCCGAAACATCGTGCAGATAGACCAGATTGGTATCAACCTCATGGATGGGAAAAGCCAAGGCTTAAATCAATGAGTCAAAATATTGGTAGTAGAGATGTTGTTTATTACGTTGGTGCTGAAGAAGGAGAGATGCCTGCATTATGTCAAATTTGGGGCGCAGAAGTTGTTTTGTTTGAACCTAATCCAAAAGTATGGTCTCATTTTCCATTGCTTTGGAGTGCAAATAATTTAGAAATGCCACTTGCTTGTATTCCTGGATTTGCATCAGATAAAGATAATGATCTTGCAAGAATATATTATGGTACATTTCCACCAGAAGCAGACGCACCAATTGAAGCAGCACATGGATTTAAAGAGTTGCAATATGAGGCTGATAAGTATGGTCAAACAAAGATTGATACACTTGTTTATGAAAAAGGACTAAAGCCGCCTACGGTAATTTCGCTTGATGTTGAGGGTAGTGAGTGGCGTGTTTTAGGTGGTGCTGAAAAAACAATGAAAGAGTTTAGGCCAAAAATATGGCTTTCTGGACACCCAGAATTTATGATGATGTATTGGAAAGAATATCTTTATGATTTAAGACAATTTATTAAAGGTATTGGATATAAAGAAACATTGCTAGACTATCAACATGAGGTTCATTTTTATTATGAACCAGCCTAAAGCATATGTATACTCCAAAGATCCTCTAGATTCTGCAAATGGAAAATGGGATTATGGATTACTAAAACAAACATTTGAAAGAAACAAAATAGATCAGGTTGTTGTTGATACATTACCGCAAGAAGAAAGAGCCTTTGTTGTTATTCCTGGAAAAGGAAATGCTGGCAAAGAGCAAGATATTAATAATGAATTAAATAATATCAATAGAGTTGTTTTATTTATAACTGGCGATGAAGAAAATTTATTTGATGTTGATCAAATTACACATAATAATATATCTATTTGGGTTCAGTACCCCACAAGAAAACATCAAAAATATAATAAATTACCAATAGGTGCACCACAACACATTAAAGATAACCTACCAGAATATTCAGAAAAAACTTATACTGCTTGTTTTGCTGGACAAGTTACACATAGAAGAAGGCAGCAGTTGGCAGCAATTATGCCTATGATTAAAAACTCAATATATAGGCCAACTGAAGGTTTTGCACAAGGCGATGAACCAAAAGAATATTATAAAAATTTAATGAGCGCTAAGATTGCTCCAGCACCTGCTGGTGTTGTTAGTGTAGATTCATTTAGATTTTTTGAAGCAATAGAAATGCTATGTATGCCTATAGCAGATTTAAAAAATTCTAAAGGACATAAAGATAATTTTTATCATTATATTTTTGATGAAACACTACCGTTTCCATCAACCAATAATTGGGCAGAGTTACCAGATATTATAAAATCAATATTAAAAAACTATCCAAATAATATGCATCGTGTTGCTGCTTGGTGGATTAAATATAAAAGAGATTTTTCAATAAAGATTATGAGTGATATATATGCATAAAAATGATGTAACCATTATTGTTGTTACCTCTGTATTGCCAGATCATCCAGACACATCAATACTTGATGAAACAATCAATTCTGTAAGATATCATTTTCCAGATAATGAAATTATATTGCAAATTGATGGACTTAGAGATGAAAGATTAAACAGAAAAAATGATTATGATGAGTTTAAAAATAGAGTTTTATGGAAATGTTTGCATGAATGGCATAATGTTCTTCCAATAATTTTTGATAAACATAGTCATCAAACTACCATGATGAAGGAAACAATTAATTTAATAACTACATCAGTATTATTATACGTTGAGGGCGATGCTCCTCTTGTAACTGAAGAAAATATAGATTGGCAAAAGTGTTTAGATATGCTTGAATATAATAAAGCAAAAACTATTAGGTTTCATTTTGAAGCATCTATTCCAAGATCGCATGAACATTTGATGTTTGGAATTAGTGATGACTTTATGAAAACAGCACAATGGAGCCAAAGGCCGCATTTATCATTAGTATCCTACTATAGAAATGAAATTATGCCAAGGCTGAAGGATCATTGCTTTATAGAAGATATAATTCATGGTGCTATTCAAGATGATGTTTTGCCATATAATGTATTTGATAAAGAAGGATGGGATAAACATAAACTTTGGATTTACCATCCCAAAAATAATATTAAAAGATCTTACCATTTAGATGGACGCAAGGGTACAAGAAAATTTACGGCAGATGATGACGTATGGGGTTATACTGAATGAGACTAGGAATTATTGCAAGGTCTGACAATACTGGTTTAGGATATCAAACAAAACAGTTAACAGATATGTTAAAGCCTAACAAGGTAATGCTTATAGATTTTTCCCCTCACAACAATAACAAACAACACCCAGAATGGTACAAAGATTATGAGGTTATTGATGTTCTTGGTATTCCTAATAGTAGAGATATTGAAAGATTTCTAAAAGATTTAGATGTTGTTTTTAGTTGTGAAACTTTTTATAACAATGATGAGTTTATTTTAACTGCTAAACAAAAAGGAATTAAAACAATTCTTCAATATAATTATGAACTATTTGGAAATCTTTCAAAAAAGAGTATGGCTTTACCAGATGTTCTTGTTTCTCCAAGTTTGTGGCAAATAGAAGATATACATTTTAAGTTTGGGAGAAAAGCAAGGGTTGTTCACTTGCCCCCGCCTACACAAACAAATCTTTTTAGAAATGCAAGCGAAATTAATAAATCAAAAAGTCATAACCGTATCTTGCATATTGCTGGTAAACGTGCTGCTCAAGATAGAAACGGTACCAATACTGTAATTGATATGATGAGGTATTCAAAAGCAGATTATGAACTAGTCATTAGAACACAAACAAGACTAGAGTCAAACATCACAGATGATCGAATTGTATTAGATTATAATGATAACGAAGATAGAGAGTCTATGTATGTCGGGTTTGATGCAATGGTGCTTCCTAGAAGATATGCTGGGCTATGCTTGCCAATGAACGAGTCTTTGTTAAGTGCCTTGCCAGTTTTTATGACTAACATATCTCCTAATAATAAAATTCTTCCTGAAAAATGGTTGGTAGAATCTTATTTGATTGATCAATTTAGAGCAAAAACTATGATAGACGTTTATGAGGCCAACTTACGAAAGTTAGCAGAACTTGTTGATAATTATGTTGGATTAAACGATCAAGACAAAATAAATGAAAAAGAAGAGGCCTTATGTCTAGGCTATGATAATTTTTCGCCAAACAAACTATTGCCTAAATATTTTAAATTAATAAACGAATGATTACATTTCATAAATAGTTTTTTTAGAAAAATGTTTTGATAAAAATGAATTCTTTAAGTCTAAAAATGATCCAGACTCTGTTGATAAAAACGAAGATTGAATATTTTGATAATCAAACGAAAGTGGCCCAAAATTATCTGAACTATACACTTTAACGTCTTTCATTTCTATTGAGTTACTGCTAAATATATTTCCATAAATAGATCTGTATAAAAGATTATGGTTTATTCCTAACACATCATTAAAACTTTTTTTAGACATCGCCATTGGAACATGAATCTCATAGTTTAATGGATTATCAAATCCCATCTGAATAAGTTTATCTTGTGTTATTTTTAATCTATTAACATAAGAATTTCTGCCAAGTGCGGTTTCATATGCATCTATTTTTTCTTCTAATGTTCCATTGTAATATGAAGTAATTTTATCAATTGGATTAATTATAAAAAAATCATCATTCATTAAAACAAAATCATCTGGTATCTCAGAAGAATTGCATATTGTTTTAAAATTATTAAATGCATTCTTGTACTTAGAATATTTTTGTGTTACTTCTATGTAGTTGCCAATATACCAATCTGGTCTACCTCCAACAACCCAAAGACTATCTACTTTACAATTACTTATTATTGATCTAATAGAGTATCGAAGTTCTTCGTTTTCTCCGTCTCTGCATATATAAACAAAATTCATGGTTGTCTTTCAAAAACTATTATTATTCTATTGCCAAAATTAAATTCTTTATTGTTAATATGTTTAAGTTTAAACATTTTTTCAAAAGAAATTTGCCAACCATCATCTACAAAAAAACTTTTTATAATATCAATATTTAAAAAACAAAGATTATTATTAAAGTATGTTTCATTATTATTAAAAACAGTTTCTATTATTATTGTGTTTGCATTTTTTTGTATAGCCAACTTTTTTAAAAATTTAACTGGGTCTTTTAAAAAATAAATTAAACCTAAACAAGAAATTACATCAATTCCTTCAAAACTATTTAATTGTTCTGCATCTTCTGTTTTAAAAACAATGTTAGGATATTCTAATTTTGCTTGTTCAATATAACTTGGTTCAATATCAATCCCTATAACACTACTGGCATTGTTTTTAATGAAAAGATTTGTTGAATAGCCATCTAAACATCCAATATCTAATACATTTTTATTTATAAAAAATTTATGTATAGTATTGTTAAATAGATGTATCCATCTTGTTTTTAAGTGTTTGGTTTCTATATTATTCATAATAATAAAACAGGGCACTTTTACATGCCCTGTTCCTTTTTACTTTACTACTTTCTTTGCTGGAGTTGCTTTCTTTGTAGCCTTCTTTTTTACTGGCTTAATATTCTTCATTGCATCGTCAACATCCTTTGCGATTGCATCAAACTTTCCAAATGCTGGATCTTTTGGATTTGCTGCACGAAGAACTACTGGAACAAGAGCAGCCACTAGAGCAGCCCACATGTCCTTTGGATCGGTTATTCCTGCAGTATATAGTGCAACTACACCTGCAAGTACAGAGCGTCCATATGAGGCTCCCATAGCCTTTAGTTGTGCTTGATTCATTTAATCACCACCTTATTACTATTATACATCTTTCTCTTCCTTATTGTCTTGAACAATAGGAAGAAGGCTTCCTATAATCCCAGCCAAAAATGCTGGAGTATTTAGATCTGCCACCCTGGGTTTATTCATTTCTTTACGGCAGTCTTCAATAACATTGTTTACAATATCAATTGTGTTTTCAATATACTTAAAAGCCCACTCTCTAGAGTCTGATAAAAATTTAATAAACCCTTCATTAGTTTCATCTTTAAACATTGATGAATTTTCTATTTCATCTTTCATTGCAGACATCATAGCAAGAGCAATCTGATTATCTAATAAACTTTGACTAAGAGCAGTTTGTATTTGATAGGCTCTATAAATCATATAAATATTAAATGCTGATAATCCAATGATTACCCAGTTATACCATTGCATTTTTCTCCTCGTGTGTTGGCCAATAATACTTGCATGGAAGTTTACGATCTGGACAACAAGGAATGTTGTACGGACTTGATACTGCAGGCTGATATTCTATATAATAAATAGGATCTTTATGAAATAAATTAGCACGATGAGTTGTTATTACACGCATTAACTTTGTTTCATCTTTCCAGAAAGATGGAGCCTTGTCTCCCCAGTCTTCCCAGCATTGATCTTTTAAGTTATTAAGATTTGCTTCATTGTTTTCTGTTTTAATCCCACGCATTTTTGCTTCTTGAATCATGGCCTGTATATATTCCCATAAACCACGTTCAAATCCACGCCACATTAAAACTGCGGGATGATTGCGCCAACCGCCAGTCTTAGACTTACCAGACAAAACATTAAGTATTTGATATCCTTCTAATATTTGTTTGTTTAGTCTTTTGCTATCTAAAAAATAAGCAGAAGTATGCAAGTCTGCTTGTGGCAAAAACGTTTGCATTAAAATAACTCCTCTTCTGTTTCTTCTATATCAAATATATCAGACTGTAAGGTTTTTGTCAACTGTGATGCTGTAATAACAATAATACTAATAAAAGATACAAATACGCCAAGAACTGATAAGCCTATCCATTTTTTCATTTTGCTGCCTCCCTTACTAGCATTACTATAGCCCCATTATCTTCTAATGCTTTTTTTACCTTTACCATATACTCTATTGCTCTACGCTTTTCAAACTCATCCAATTTAATAAATTGTGATTCATTTGCACGAACACTTAAAAAATGTTCGTTATCAATAATGTCAACCATAAACCCTCTTGGTGGTAATATTGATCTAAATGCACGTTGCATTGCATCTGTATACATTATTTTCTACCCCAAGAAATTTTGTTCCAAATACGCTCATGAAAATAATATAAAACTGTTTTTGTTAATACCTCAAGGCTTGCAATGCTTGCAGCAACTACTGGTTTTTTTGTAATCAACAAAGAAATGATAAAAGTATCTGCTGTTCCAGTAATTCTCCATGTAACTGCTTTTGCTGCAGATCTTGACCTAGTTGCTATCATATGCCCATCTCTTTTCTTTTTTGTGTAGCAGAAATAGACTGTATTTCTTGAGATAATTCTACTTGTTCAATCTTATATCCAACATCTCTACCGTAAACAATATTAGTAATGTTTGGAAGTCTTAAGACTAAAGTATTTGACTCATTGTTATCTTTAGAAATAAAATGTTTTACTTGATCAAATGATAACGGATCTTTTTCTGATGTGCCCTGCGTATTGCGAACACCTACTAAAACCTGCTCAGTGCGCTTGTGAGCCTCTTCTTTTAGTGCTTGATGGCCTTCGTGCCAAGGCTGATATCTACCAAGTTGTAAAGTTGTTGGAGCCTTCCAGTCAAACAACTTCAGTTCATCAATAATCATCTTGCATTCATTTGTGGCACCAACACTTCCAACTATTCTAATATCATAATACTCTGGGTTTTCCCAAAGTTTATTAGTATCTTCAAATCTACCACTTTCAATTCTATCCATCCAAATTACATAGTCTGCTTTACCAAAAGCACTTCTTGTTTCTTTAGTCGGACAAATAAAATCAACAATAACATTAAATCCTTGACTTGAAATAAGTCTAGCAATTTCTCCAAGTCTACGAGCATGCTCAATACGATCTTTAATATCAAAGCCTAAATCAATATTAATAGTTGATCTAACTTCATCAGCATTAAGATGAATTGCATTTATATGTTCTTTTAACTCTCTTGCTAATGTAGTTTTTCCAGATCCTGGAAGACCGATAATTTGAATTATCATTTTTACCCGTTCTTTTATTTATTATAATTATAGCAGATTTGCATAATCTGTGCAAATTCCGTATGGAATGGTATAGTGATAGTCTCCATCTAAATTTAAATCAACAATAATTGATTTTGTTGTTATTTTTTTATTTGGATATGTCCAAATAAATCCATTACTAGTTAGTGTAAAATCATCATTTTGGTGCCAAAAATATTTATAAACTTTATTGTCTAATTTTTCCAAAGCCTCTAAGTTTTTACAATGAAACCAGGCACTGTCTTTAATTTGATCTATAAATAAATCTCCTACTTTATATACTGGACCATCATGACCTAAAAACCAACCTGTATCAGTAAGTCTAATATCAACTTCAACATCAAAATTTTTTGATATTGCTTCTAATAAAAATCCTGGACTATTTTCTAATGGACTAGATCCATTAAGATTTCCTCTATGTGCTATCTTAATCATTTTTGTTCCTATGATATAGATAATAATTTAAATCTTCTGGAGTTCCTATTCCCCACATTTTGTCAACAGGAAAAGCATAAATATTTTTACCATCTTGAATTGCTTCATTAAACACTGGACATACATAAAACTCATTATTTACACGAATATCTTTATCTATCATTTGATTGGCATATTTTATAAAATCTAATCCATGTTTCCAATAATAAACACCTACTGTTGCGTTATCGCTAATTGGTTTTTTTTCAGCAACTTCTAAAACAAGACCTGCATCATTTAGTTTTGCATAAGACCATTTTGGGTGCGAGGATTTAAAAGTTGCAATCCCTCCGTCTGCATTTTTGCTATATAAATCATACAAAAAACTTCTGCTATTCCAACTTATAATTTGATCTGAATTTGCTATTATCAATGGGTTGTTATTATCTATATATTCAGATGCCAAAATACATGTTCTTGCAGCACCGTCTGTCATTTCATTAATTTTAACTATGTTGCAATTTGGAGTAATTGCATTTAATAAATATTCTAAGTTATATTTATTAAAATGATCTTCTTGAACAATATACGTATACTTTGCATTAATTCCCAAACTATTTACAACTGCTTGTATCATTGGCATTCCATTAACATCAATTAGTGGTTTTGGAAATGCATATCCTGCTTCAATAAACCTGCTTCCCCTTCCAGCCATAGGAATTAAAATGTTTAAGTTATTATCTTTCCACATGCTTTTTGATTGTTTTAGATGTTGAATTGCATTGTTTATTTTTTCTAAAGTTAAGTCTGACCTATTTTTAACATCTAAAAGTTTTGCTCCACTATCTGTTGCTGCAAGTTTTCCTATAATACTATCTTCAAAAATAACCGTATCTTCTGGCAATAGTCCAAAATATGACATTGCTTTCCAATACATCTCTGGATGTGGCTTAGAAAATTTTACATCTTCATTGCTTAGTATATAATCTACAAAGCCAATAATTCCAATAGATCTTAAACAGTTTTCTATTGTTATTTTTATACTATTACTAGCAATTGCTATAAAAATATTATTTTGTTTTATATGTTTAAATAAAAAAACAAGTTCTTCATCTACACTTAATGCATCAAGCGCAACTCCTGTAGCATATTGCTTGTCACTCCATATTTGATCATAATATTTTTCTTCTAAACCTTTTTCTTTAGTTAAAATTTTTAATTTATCTTTTGTTGGCAAACCCTCATAAATTTTTAAATGTTCTTCTTTTGATATTAAATATTTTTTATCAATTTTTTCTAATGCATAATTTAATGCAGTAAAATGTATATCTTTGCTATCAATTAAAACACCATCAAGATCAAAAATAATTAATTTATTCATTTTTTTTCTTTACTAAAAAATAAAAACAATAATTTATTATTTTTTAAATTGTTTATTAAATCTAAAGAATTTCCTTTATAATTATTTTTTAATGATAAATGTGCGTGATTTTTAACCCAAGAAAAATCCCTATAAAAATTATGCAAAGACAAATCTTCTACCAACACCTCTGGATTTTTTAAGTTGGGTTGATCTTGACATATTGGTGTATATAATTCTATAACATTTCCTCCGTCTTCCATCATTAACATATTCATAAACCCAGTACCAGTAAGTCCTATTAATGTTTTTACAGAACTGAAATATTCAATTTGTTCCTCAAATGTTTTAAAATCTTCTGCTACAACAATTTCACACCCCAAACCTTTAAAAAAATTAACTATACTTTCTTCATTATCAGTTCTAAAATTTGAAACCCAACTATCTTTTGTAGAAATTCTACTTAAATAAACTGTTTTATTTGGAATAATTTTTTTATTTTTTGGTAAATATTTTTTAAAAATTTTTGACAAAATAACTAATTGTTGTTCTTGTACTTTTTCACAACTCCATAAAGCATAATTATTTATTTTAATTATTGAATCTACGTTAAATTTTCTTTCGTTATTTTCTATCATTTCGTAGTCTGTTAAAGATCTAGTTCTAATAAAAATATGATTAATGTTTAAATCTTTTAATACTTTAATAAAAAATTTAAAATATGTTGGACCATCTTCATCAAACCAAAATGGAGGTATATCAGATATTTCTAAAATAAAATTAAAATTTATTTTTTGTTTTTTATAATATTCATTAATAAGAATAATTAAAGAAAGATTATCTAAAAAAAGATGATACATTCTTGGATGTAAAGCAAAAAGTATTTTAAAATTATTATTAACTATTTTTATAATTTTATTATTAAATGCTTCTTTTTCATTTAATTTTTCAAAATATTGGTAAGGAGTTCTTTTTAAGTATCCCTCATCTGGGCTTGATATAAGCAAATTAGACATGTTTATTTCATTAATAGATAATGACATTTTATCTCCAAACTAATTTTATTATATCATGCCTCAATCGTTAAATTTTCCCAGATTTCAGCCCATCTTGGTTTTGTTTTGTGATTATTAAACTCTCTAGAAATATTTCCTTTTTCTAAGTATACCCCACCCCAAATGCCGTACTCTTTTTCAGATATGCCAACAGCAAAGCATGTTCTTGCAACTGGACATGCTAAACATACATTATCTATTCCATGTCTAATGTTTGGATTATCTTCATACTTATCAAAAAATAAATTAGTGTCATAATCTAAACAAGCAGCATCTTCTTTCCATAAATGCTTATTCATTACGACTCCAAATGTTTTTGGCTTATCTTCCATCCATTTTGATCTGGAGAATAAACTGTTTTAATGTACCATTTGTTATCAACAAATGCACCATTAGTTTTAAACATAGCGGTATTAGATGGAGATAAATGAACAACATCCCATCCATCCCATTTAAGTTGTGGATTTGCAGATACGATAGTTTCCATTTGTTCTAATGTTGTAATATTCATGATTTTCCTAGTATGAGAATACGTTTAGTTCGACATTATTAGATTGTGCAAATGAAGCCAACTTAGATATATACTGTTTAGGCTTACTAAGATACGCAAAATAATTAATGTCGTTTATGTTTTCTTCAATCCATTGTGGATTTGTTTTATAAAACTTTACTCTAATGCCTCTTGCTTTTAGTCCCTTTTCAGAAACATTGCAAAACTCAGAAACAAAAGAGTGAACTTGCTGTGGACCAACTGAATATACTATATACTCTTGATCATCCTGTTTAATACATGAAAGAGCAATTCCCATAGCACGAAGAAATATTTGGTAGTCATTGAACTCATTTGTTCCCTGTACCACGACCTTCATTGTTGCTCCTATCAGTTAGTTTGTCTAATATTTTAAGCATTTTTTTTAGTTCTTCTTCAGACATATCCTGTGTGTTTACAGGAGATGCTGTAGATCTGTCTACATTGCCATCATCAACATTGGCTTTATAAAAAACATTTTTATGAATCCAATATGCAAAATCTTCAGTAACAAGAACGTCTATAATGTTTTCTTTTAAACGTTTTGTTGCCTGAGTATTTTTTATATCAACTGGAACCAAGTCTGAAAGAAACGGACCAATGATTTGATGTATGTGGCTTTGTCTATATTTAATTATATTTTTTCTTTCTTTAGGCTTTCTTATATACAGTATAGCAAAAATAGCCATCATTGTCAAGAACGATACAAGAAAATCATTCATGTATCTATTGTAGCACTACTTATGGTCGTTCACGATAAACACGTTTAAGTTCTTTTAAAAACTTTTGTAAATGATCATTTAGTTCATCAACAAGTGTTTTATCAAATGCTTTGTCGGTTAATTTAACTGTAGGATTTTCTTCAAACAAATCCATATCTACAAAACCTTTTTCCCAAAGAGCCATAATCTCTATATTTAACATTTCTGTATGCATTTTATACAAGTCTGGGGCAACGTCTTGTAATTTTTCAGTAAATCTATATAAAGGCTCGCCATCTTCATCAAAGCCTTCAAACGATACTGCGCCCTTATCAATTAAATTAATTAATGCAAATTCTGCTGCCTCATCTGGTGTCATGAGTATGACTCTCCCTTACTGCGGTTTTCTATAAGTTTTTCTCTCTCATCAACTATTGAGTATGCATATGACATCATTTTTTCATATCCCAAAACATGATTCATAATTTTATTATAATGATGTCCACAAAACATCAACTCTCCATTAACACCAGTAACAGAAACATAGGCTTGTGCAGAACATCTATCACACCTATCTTCTGCAGTTAACAGCCACTTACGCTCTTCTACTTTATCTTTAGTGCCCATCTTAAACATATTATACCCTCTTATTGTCGGTGGAATAAAAACCCTTACCATTAAATTGTACACCAAAAGGAGTATATTGTCTAGTCAGAACCACATTACACTTTTCACAGTTATATTGTGGCTCTGACTCTACTATTGATCTAGTTTTAATTATTTGTGTGTTACATTCAATACACTTGTAGACATAGTCTGGCATTATTTTATTTTCTTGCTAAACCTTGCCCACACTCGCTCGTGAATGTAATATGCACAAGACTCCCAAGCAATATATGCAAGAGATCCTAAACTAGCATATTCCCATTCACGAGTAAATGCATAAATAAGACCGTATACAAAACCAATATGGACAAATTGCCAACTAATTGTTTTTAGCAAACTTCTCTTATTTGATTCCATTTTACTTTGCAGCCTTTTTTGCTGCTTTCTTTGCAGGCTTTGCTTCAGGCTTTGCAAGTTTAACTGCTAATGGCTGTCCTTCTTCACCTTTGTAAACTGGACGACCCCAACCAACAATACCGTTGATTAGTTTCTTCTTATTATCCTTTACATAAGCACGAGTTTTTTCACAAACCATACCGCCATTTCGTTGATCTCCCTTTGAAGATCCAGCAGTGTTTCCTTCAATACATTGAATAGTTCCATCGCCATTGTTCTTAATACAAATACCAACGTGTGATGTTCTATTTACACCATCTTCTGGAAAATCAAAATAAATAATATCTCCAGGAGTTGGGTCATCGTTACGAGCATCTGCCCAACGATTCATCTTCTTGAATGCAGCCTCTCCTGCTGGAGTATAAACAGTATTAGGAACCTTTACTCCTGCTTGGTTAGCGCACCACATAACAAACGATCCGCACCAAGGCTGGAAGTTTGCTTTTGTAAATTTACCATATTTTGTTTCGTTATCTTTAGGGCCTTCGATTGTGCCTACTTCTTTTTTAGCAACTTCGATTAATGCCTCTACTGTACCTTTTTCTGCCATGTTTCTCCTTATATTTGCAAATAGGATTACTCCTATATAAATTATAGCAGAACTATGGAGCCTCTTGTAAGAATCGAACTTACGCAATCCGCTTACAAGGCGGAGGCACTACCACTATGCTAAAGAGGCAATTTTTATGAGATAAAAATTCTAAGAACATGTTCGCAAGGATCTCCCCCTGCTTCCCATTCTTCCATTTCTTCTTCGCTCATAAATTCATATCCACCATCGTGTGTATGACAGTATGGATCACTTACCCAGCCACGATCAATACCATTGGCTAACCAAATACCAAACTCTTTTTGATCGTCTGTTAAATCTTCGTCATCAAATTGGTTCATATTAATAGTATATCCTTAAATGCTTACAGTGTCAATAGGACCCATGCAAGAAGTTGAAAATTTAATTGCAGATGCTACTGCACCAATTGATCTTTTACGTGCATCTTTTTGATTTTCTGTTGCAAACAAATATCCCATAGCATAAGATGAGCCAGAACCCATTGAAAGATATTCGTTGTTGTATTGTGTCAATGACATATCTGCTGCATTATGTTCAAAGATTTCACCTTTAACACAAATGATCATACCAAAATCCGAATCTTTTGTTGTATCTACCCACCAGTCTTGATAAAAATCTCTAAGTTCTTTAATAAACTTTGTATACATAAACTTTTGTAAATTATTTCCAGATGGAACTGATGGTTTGAAGTTATGACGAATACGTTCGCCATCCATGCTTCCTGCATACCCCATAATGTATGGACCTAATTGCCAGACTTTTGGTGTTGATGAAGGTAGCATGATATCATCATCTGATACACCACGTTCTCCAGACATATAAATTTTTTCATCTTTACGAACAACAGCAATACAAGTCACAAATACCCCTTTGATAGCACGTAAATCAATTGTACCATCAAGGGGGTATGAGTGTCAAACAACCCAGATTAGGATGTCCTATTTGCCCTTTTTGTCCACTGCAGAAAACGCATTATTGATTTCTTCAATGGTAAGTTTGCCGTCATCCAGAAATCCACGAGCCAGTTTTTCAACTACTGTGGCTACTCCTAGTGTACCAGCAAGAACTACTGCATGAAAAGTACTGATGCCTACAACGGCACCTGCACCAATAACACTTAGACCAGATGCTGCAAATACTGCAATAATACGCATAAGAATATTATTGATACTAGCAATTGCACCTGATCCAACTTGGGTAGGCTCTTCTACTGCTGCTTTTGATTTTGCCATATTACTCTCCCTTCTTATTTCGGATTCTTAGTGTTACAAGCCAAACAACGGTTGACCAAACAATTGCCCAACCAACTATAGTTCTAGCCATTCCTGTTAGGGTAAGCCAAGCAATAAAAAATCCAAGCAAGGTAAATGTTTGGTTTGCTATTTCTATTGTTGAGTCCTTAACCCAGGATAGAAACCCTTTGATTATTTTTTTAATTAGTTTCATTACATCCTCCTCGCTGATAATATTTGTGCTACTGCATTGACTACCTGTGAAACAATAATCACAGGAACAATAACTTCTTGCGCCTTTTCTCTTTGATCATCTGTCATGTCAGAGCCAAGACTTGCTAGTGCTTCTCCTGGGTTACTTAATAAATCCCCTGCAAAGTTTGCCAACTCTTCCAAACTTTCTGCTGCTCCTGCAAAGGCTGCTCCAGGATCTGTAAATGCCTCAGTTAATCCAGCAACTATTTCCTCTGCTTGAACTTCAGTTGCAGCATCTGCAAGGGTATATGGCATAGGCGCTTCAGCATTTTCGGCTGCTCTTTCATTAAATTGTTCTACTGCCTGTGCAATAACTGGATCACTTTGAATTAACTCTGCTAACTGTTTAATTTCTTCTTTTGATAAATCTGCATTTTCAATAACATCTACTAATCCTTGAACTTGATTTTCTGACAATCCAGAATCTGCAATAACTTCTGCTATTTCTTTTATTTGTTCTTCAGACAAATCTGCATCATCTGTAACCTCTAACAATTGTTCTGTTTCTTTTTCAGATAAATCTAAATCCTCTGTTATACTAATAATATCTTCGGAGGTGTCATTTGAATCATCCTGAGTTTGAGGAACCGTATCTATGGTCTCTTGAGGAACTTCAGTCTCTATATTTTCTTGAACGGGATCTTCTGGCTCAAGAGGTTGGTCTTCAATCGGATCTGGATCTTCTGGAACAATTACTGGATCTGATTCAATATCGCCTGGGAGATCAGGTGTATCAATTGGAGTTTCATCAATTGGTAGTTCTGGTTCAACGGGAACTTCAGGCTCTGGCTCAGGCTCAGGTTCTGGCTCAGGAGTTGGTTCAACAACTGGAGGAACAACAATTGGATCTGGGGGACGAACTGGGGGAGGCTCAGGAGTAGGTGGTGGGACATATGGTTGAGAAGGTTCTACAGGAGGAGCGGGAGGCTGCACAGGAGGCTGTTGTGGCTCGGGAGAAGGCTCTGGGGTTGGTTCTAGGGTTGGCGTTGGGGTCGGGGTTGGTGTTGGCTCTGGTGTTGGTGTCGGTGTTGGTTCTTGGGTTGGTGTCGGTGTTGGGGTTGGGGTAGGCTCTGGTTCAGGAGCATTCTTATAAGTAAAAGATAGTATTAATATTTTACCTACTCCTGGAACTGGATCTGTAAAGTTAGCATTTGTAGCAGATATAGTTGCTGTTGTTAAATTTGTAAACTGTTGTGTAAGTTGATTAGAAACATTAATACCTTGAGAGCCATCATTTGGATGTCCATACCAACCAGTTATTTGATCTATTAATTTTCCTTCTGGAGCATTTATAACTATAGACTCGTTTTCATTTATTGTATGCTGTGGAGTAAATGGTAGTGGGGATGGAATATATAAAGTTACTATATTAGAATCTTGAGAATAAGTTGACAAACTATCATTGTCTGCTCTTATTTTAAATTGATATTCTTTGCCTGTTCCATCCGTAGTAATTACGCTATAAGGAATTGTTATAGATGTATTTAATGCTGTAGCATCTCCAACATTACCAGTTGCTATTCCCCATCCATTAGTTGTAAAGTTTGATGTTGACCAACTAACTGCATATCTTTCTACCGCCGTATTTGCTTGAGTTGGAGTTGGTGCTGTCCAAGATAAAGTTATGTTTTCTGTTTGCGTAGTTAATGATAAATTTGTTGGTGGATTTAATGATGGTGGTAATGGAGGAGTTGGCTCTGTTAAATAAAATACTGAAGCAGGAACAATCTGATCTCCAGAACCATCGTTCCAATATAGCCAAACATTTGCACCTCCACCATTTTCATAAAACCATAATGTAAAAGGGTATGGAGTGTTTGCTTGTAAGGTAACTGATTGGCTTATGCTTCCTCCGCCACCTTTGTCATACCAGTCATTAATTAAAACAGTATTATTAAAAGTAAAATGTATGCCATCATCGCCAGGAGCATAAAAGGTTACTATTTTTGTTACTGGAGACATAATGTAACCAGTAAATTTAACTTCTACATCTTCAAATCTATTGCTTAATACTGGGCCAGATCCCCACTCAAAATCTATTGTGGATACTGTAGTTGTATTTATAGGGGCATTTTGATTACAAGGTCTTGGTGGGGCGTTATTCCATCCAGCACAATTATAAACTTGTGCATTTATGCCATTTGTATTAGTGGCTCCCGCCTCTTCAGCAAAGCCAAAGAAGGACGTAGCAAACACTATACATAATACTGCCAGGATTCGGGCAATCCTTTTCAAAGTTATCTCTCCTAATCAAACTGGGTAGTCTGATAGGATTATTATAACATTATATTAAAAAATGAGCAGTTTAAAGACATGCTCAGGTCTATGAATTTACTTGATTTTAATT
>Ga0222712_10001650_pt1 | contig 27072 bp, 21 predicted proteins | sample C33_657DmetaG_FD_165043 | JGI IMG/M metagenome (GOLD analysis project Ga0222712, IMG submission 165043) | Estuarine water microbial communities from San Francisco Bay, California, United States - C33_657D | ecosystem: Environmental > Aquatic > Marine > Unclassified | place: USA: California... | reverse complement strand
CCGATCTCAGCCCCGCGCCCAGCGAGGACGCCTGCAAGGCCTTGCGAACACCCATCATCGGCATGCGCGCGGTTTTCAGGCCGCGAACCTTCATGCGCCAGAGCAGCTTGATCCAGTTAAAGGGGAAAAGCCGGCCTTTGAAATCGCGGATCGCCTCGTTGAGATTGGGAAAAATCGCTGTGAAAGCGACGGGCTCGCCATGATATTCCGCGATCACCACGTCACCGGGCCGCAGCAGGAGGCGCAGGATGCCGGCCAGGTCATCGATCTCCGCCTTGGTCATGGGAACATAGCCCCAATTGTCGGACCAGGCATCGTTGATGATGTCGAGCAGCATTTCCACTTCGCCGCGAAAGCGCGCCTTGTCCATATGGATGTTGCGAAGCTTGACGTCGGGATTGCGCAGCGCCCGCGCGCGCAGTTTCTCGAATTTGCCGGTATCGGCGTCGGGGCCGTAACGATAGGCGATCAGGTCTTCGGCCTTGCGATAGCCAAGCTGGGCGATGTACTTTTGATAATAAGGCAGGTGATGGCCCATCATCACATAGGGCGGCGTGTCGAAGCCTTCGACCAGCAGGCCCGGCTGGTCCCACAGTGAGAAGCTGACAGGCCCGATCACCCGCTCCATGCCCTGGCCGCGCAGCCAGTCTTCGGCGGCGGCCACCAGCGCGGCAAAGACCTGCGCATCGTCGATTGCTTCGATGAAGCCGAAATGGCCGCATGCTTTCTGATAGCGCTCCAGGTGCAGCCGGTCGATCTGGGCGGTGATGCGGCCCACCGGTTCATCGCCAATGTAGGCGAGGAAAAACTCGGCCGTGGCGTGCTGGAAAAAGGGATTGTGCTTGGGCGTGAAGTGCAGCGCGCGCTCCAGCAGCAGCGGCGGCACCCAGTTGGGATCGCCTGCGTAAATCCGCGAGGGCAGGTGATGGAAATCGCGCCATTGCTGTTTGGTGCGAACCGGCACGATCAGGGCGGCCAAGGCGGGTTTTCCCCGTGAAAAACGCGCGCACCATAGCCTCGGGCACCCTGATTTGATAGTAAGCATTCGGCCGCATTCTGGCGGCGCAACGGCGCGATTCATGTCTGCGAAAACCATCCTGATAACCGGCGCCTCGGGCGGAATTGGCGCGGCGCTGGCGCGGCGCTACGCGCATGCCGGAATCACGCTGCTGTTGTGGGGCCGCGACGAGACGCGGCTGATGCAGACGGCCGCGCAATGCCGCGCCCTGGGCGCCGAATGCATCACGGCTCTGTTCGACATCCGCGTTCTGGACGACATGGAGGAACGGCTGGTGGCGCAGGATGCCGCCACCCCGATCGATCTGGCCATCTTCAATGCCGGGCTTGGCGGCAGCGTGGCGAAGGACGATATTTGCGAAACCCCGCAGCGCGCCCGCGCTACCGCCGAGGTCAACTTCGTCGCCCCGGTGATCGGCGCCAATGTGATGGCGCAGGCGATGGCGGGGCGTGGCGGCGGCCAGATCGTGCTGGTCGGGTCCATCGCCGAATCCTTTCCGCTGCCGATGGCGCCGACCTATGCCGCCACCAAGGCGGGGTTGGCCATGTTCGCCGAAGCGCTGTCGATCCGCATGGCCAGGCAGAAGGTGCGCGTGACGCTGGTCTCGCCCGGCTTCGTCGACACCGCGATGAGCCGCGGCGTGCCCGAAGCCAAGCCCTTTTTGATGACCGCTGATGCGGCGGCCGCCATTCTGGTGCGCCGCATCGCGCGCGGCGATCGCCGCATTGTGGTGCCCTGGCAGTTTTCGGTGATCCGCGCCGCTGCCGGTCTTTTGCCGCGCGCGCTGGTGCGCTGGGTTCTGGGCCGCGCATGAGCGAGGCGCCGGCGTTCCATCCGCAGCCGTCGCTGCCAGCTTTCCTGGCGCGGCGGCCCTGGGCCGTGCGTACGATCTATGTGGTGCGCTGGCTGTTTCCGCTGGCGCTGCTGGCCTATGTGGGTTTCAAGCTCAGCGAATTGGGCTGGCGTGACATGTGGGCGGCACGGCCCGGCAATCCGGGCTTTTACGTCATGCTGGTGGCGCAGTTTTTTTTGCAGCCGCTGGGCGACTTTCTGGTTTATCGCAATCTGTGGGGCGCCAGCAGCGCCCCGCCCTTGTCGGTGATCCTGCGCAAGCGTTTCCTCAACAGCGCCATGCTGGATTATTCCGGCGAGGTGTTCTTCTATTTCTGGGCGCAGGCGCGGCTGAAACTGCCGCCGGGCATGTTGTTGCACGCCATCAAGGACAGCAACGTCCTGTCGGCGGGCGCGGGCCTGGCAATGGTCTGGATCATGGCGCTGGCGCTGCTGGCGACCGGCGGACTGCAGATTCCGGCCTCGGTGAACGAAAACCTCTGGGTCTATCTGGCGATCGGTTCGATCCCCCTATGGCTGTGCGCCATTCTGGTTCTGGGGCATCGCAAGGTGACGGTGCTGAGCCGCGGCCAGATCGCTGCCACCTTTGGCATTCACCTGGCGCGCAGTTTCTGCGTGCTGACGGTGGAGTTTTTCCTCTGGTACCTGTCGGGCGCGCTGCCGACGGCGGTGGCGTGTCTGCAATTCGTGGCGTTGCGGCTTGTGGTCACGCGCCTGCCGATGGTGCCCAACAAGGACCTTATCTATGTCGGCGCCGGCATTGCGGCGGCGGGCATGGCCAACCTGGACGTGACGCCAATTGCCACCGTGCTGGTGATACTGGCGGCGGCCGATCTGGGGCTGGTCACGCTGGTGGCGGGTATTCCCTGGGCGCTGGAACAGTTTCGCAAGCGGCACGCCGCATGATCCGCGACGCGCTCCGCAGTCCACTGGCCTGGATATTGTGCGCGGCGGCGGCCCTGCGCATCACCGGCCTGTTCTGGGGTCTGCCGGCGGCGGATGGCTGGGACAATGATGGCTTCGCGCCGCGCAATTTTCTGACCGCGCTGGCGCTGACCTACACGCCCGGTTCCTATTTCACCTATCCGCCGCTGCATGCCTTTGTGCTGGCGGTGCTGACCTTGCCCGGCATTGTGATCGCGCTGTTCGGCCTGCCGTCTTTCACGCAGGCCGATGTGGTTGCAACATTCACCAGTCCCGCTCTGGCGACCTATTTTGCGGTGGTGGCGCGGCTGGTCAGCATCGGCATGGCGCTGGGCATCATCTGGTGCGTCGGCGACATGGCGCGGCGTCTTGCCGGCGCGCGCGCCGGGCTGTTTGCGGCGGGCGCGTGCGCTTTAAGCGTGGTGCTGACCTATTATGGGCAGGTCAGCAACCTGGACGTGCCCTATCTTTTCTGGGCTTCGCTTTCGCTGCTGTTTGTGATGCGGGCGGTGACGGAACAGCAGCGGCGCTTTCTGTGGTGGGCGGCGCTGCTGGCGGCGGCAGCGATCGCGACCAAGGACCAGGCCTATGCAGTGTTCGCGCTGACCTTGCCGCTGTTCCTGCTGGCCTGGTTCGCCGCCGATCCCTGGCCGCGCCGCAACGCGCGCGGCGTTGTCACCACCTTGCTGCTGGCCGCCGTCTCCTCCTTGTTCGCGCTGCTGCTGGTGGATGGCGCCATTTCCAATCCCGTTGGCTTCGCCCGCCGCGTCGCGTTCCTGGTCGGCCCGGCCAGCCAGGATTATGCCGCCTATGCCAACGGACCCGCCGGCTGGCTGGTGCTGCTGCAGGATGTGGTGGCGTTCTTCGTCAAAGGCTATGGCGCGGTGCCAGCGCTGCTGGCGCTGGGCGGCGTTGCGCTGCATCTGGCGGGGACGCGCCAAGACCGATCCGTCTGGGTCGCGGGACTGCTGCCGCTGCTGGCCATCATTTCATTCACACTTTGCTTCAATGTTTCCGCAGGGCGCACGGATCATCGCTTCCTGATGCCGCACGCGGTGTTCGCCTGCGTCTATATCGGCATCGCGGCTGCATGGCTGGCCTTTCATGCCAACCGTTGGCTGGCAACGGTAGCGCGGCTCGGTTTGGTCGCAACGGCGCTGCTGGCGCTCCACCACTGCGTCGCCATCAATGCCGCCATGCTGATGGACCCGCGTTATGACGCGGAACGATGGATGGCGCAGCATGTGCGCCCCGGCGACACGATCGAGATTTACGGCCAGAATATTTTCCAGCCGCGCTATCCGGCCCATGCCAAGGTCAGCCGGGTGGGATCGGGCGATTTGAATGTGCGCAATCCGCTGCCGGGCGTCACTGAGCTGCGTGAACCCTTCACCGCGCCGCGCGGCGCCAAATTCATCGTGGTCAACGGCAACTGGATGAGCCGGTATTTGCGCGTGCCCAGGCCCCTGGAATCCGGACGGATATATCCTGGGGTGCAGCGCGAAGTGTTCCGCGACAATGACGCGCGCAGTTATTTCTTGGCGCTGGACAATGATCGCCTGTCCTACCGGCTGGTGCATGTGGCGCAGTACAAAAGCCGTTTCTGGCCCGCGACCCATATTCATGACAGCCTGGCCGAGCCGATCGGCATCTATGAGCGCCTGCCATGACAGCGCAGCGCATCGTCATCGCCATGCACGATTTTTTCCGTGGCGGCACCGAGCGGGTCAGCCTGACCTTCGCGCGCCTTTGGACCGACATGGGCCGCGATGTCACGATCCTGTGCGGCTCGACCGATGGCGGCTTGCGCGATCAGGTGGATGCGCGGGTGCCGGTGGTGGTGGTGGATCCACCGATGCATCGCGGTCCTTTGTCACGCTTTCGTCTTGGCCGTTTGATGGGGGCAGAGCTGGCGCGGCTGCGGCCCGATCTGGTCTATCTGCCGGGCAATTTTCATATGCCGCTGGCCCGCGGCATGCGGCGCTCCGGCTATGAAGGGCTTATCGTCCAGAAAGTCTCCAATCCCACCCTGCCGGCCGGGATAGCGGGCGCGTTCGTGAAGCCCTTTTATCGCTTCTATGCCCAAAGTCTGGACGGGTTTGCCGCCATGAATCATGGGCTGGCGCGCGAGGCGGCGGCGCTGACGCCCGGCAAGGCGGTCACCATGCTGCGCCCACCATTCGATGCCGTAACCGCGCCGGTCGCGCCGCCGCAGCCGCGCCGGGATGCGTGGTGTATCCTGTGGATCGGGCGGCTGGAGCCGCAGAAGGATGTCGGGCTGGCGCTGGAAACGCTCCGGGCGCTGAACGCCATTCACCCCGCGCATCTGACCCTGCTGGGCGATGGCGTGGAGCGCGCGCAGATGGAACGTCAGATTACCGCGCTGGGACTGGGTGACAAGGTCATGCATATTGCCAACGTCTCTGATATCGCCCGCCACTATGCCGATGCCGACGCCCTGCTGGTGACCTCGCGCTATGAAGGCGGCCCGGCGGTGGCGGTGGAGGCGCTGGCGCATGGCACGCCGGTGGTGACGACCGACTGCTCCTATCTGGTGCATGAAGTGCTGACCGTTCCGCAAGCCGGCACCGTGGTAGCGTCACGCGCGCCCGATGTGCTGGCGGCGGCGCTGGCGGAAGTCTGCGGCCGGGCGCGGCCCGCACTGGAAACGCTGCGGCCTCTCACGACGCCATTTGCGCCGCAAATCAGCGCGCGGGGATTCCTGGACTGGTTTGATGAACTGGCGAGGGTCCGTGGCTCCTGACCTGATGGCGATCCTGCGGCGCAGCCTGTTCATTCTGACGGCGGTGACGGTGGTCACCGCCTGGTTCAGCAACACCTTCTATTTCCCGGACGAGCATTACCAGATCCTGGAATTCATGGGTCATAAGCTCGGCATCACGTCGGCGCAGGACTTGCCGTGGGAGTTCGAAGCGCGCATCCGGCCCTGGCTGCAGCCGTTCCTGTATTACCTGATCACCTGGCCGCTGATGGCGCTGGGCGTCACCGACATGTTCGCGATCACCTTCATTCTGCGACTGGTGACGGGCCTGTTTTCGGTGTTCGCGCTGGCGGTGTTCGCGCGCGCCATCCTGGACACACTCAAGGACGAGGCGCAGCAGCGCGCCTTTGCGCGCTATCTTCCCCTGTTTGGATTCCTCCCTTACCTTTTTGTCCGCACCTCTTCGGAAACTCTGTCGGCCGCCTTCGCCGCCATCGCGGTGGCGTTGGTGCTGCGGGGAACATCGACCCGCCAGCTGGCGCTGGCCGGGCTGCTGTGCGGGCTGGCCTTCGAGGCACGGTATCAGACAGCGGTGCTGGGCCTGGGCATCTTCGCCTGGCTGGCGATCATTGCCCGTGCCCGGATGAACGCGCTGGTGGCGTTCGTCGGTGGCGGTCTGATTGCGCTGCTGCTGGGTGCGCTGGCCAACCGCTGGGGCTATGGCGTGTGGGTGTTTCCTCCTCTCGATTATTTTCACGTCAATATCGTGCAGGGCGTGGCGGCGAGGAATTTCGGGCGCGAGCCGGTCTTCGCCTATTTCTATCTGCTGCCGGCGCAGATTTTCTTTGCCATCACATTGGTGCTGATGGCAGCGATGCTGGCGCTGTGGTTGCGCAATCCCCGCCATGTCCTTACCTGGGCAAGCCTGCCTTTCGTACTGCTGCATGTGATGGTGGCGCACAAGGAAGCGCGGTTCCTGTTCCCACTCGTGATCTTGGCCACAGCCTTTCCGGTTCTGGGTTTTTCGCCGACGCTGCCGCGCTGGCGGGGCTTTTTCGTCAGGGGCTGGGGATGGCGCAATTCGATGGCCGCCAGGGCCGTGGCGGCGATTTCCGTCGCGGGCATGATCTATTTCGCGCTCTATCCCTTTGGGGTGCGGCCGCACATGCCGATGGCGCAGTATCTGCATCGCCATGCGCGGGGGGTGATTTACGCCGTCGGCACGGTGTTCCAGTCCTATCCGCTCTATCGTCCCGCGGGCTTTCGCGTCGAACCGCTGCAAAGCCCAGTGCAGTTGAACGCGCTGCTGAACCAGGGGCCGGTCTATGTGATGACGGACAGGCCGGTACCGCCCGCGCTCCCCGATGGCGCGCGCGCCGAGCTGCTGTATTCGGAGTTTCCGCTGACGCGCTTTGGCTATGGCCGGGCGGGGGCGGATTACGTCGACGGTTATACCGCCTTTGCCCAGCGCCATGGCTGGCTCAAGCTGCTGCCGCTTTACTGGTACACGCTTTATCGCGTCGAACGCTCGGCGGCGATCCGCTCGTAGAGCTCAAACAGCTTTTCGAAATGCTGCTCGACATGGAAGACCTGCGCGTCCGCGGCCGCCAGCGCGGCACGCGACTGGGCGGCGCGGTCGCCTGACAGCAGTCGCAGGATGGCCTCCGCGGCATCGTCGGCGTCACCTGCGCGATAGGTTTGCGAATAGCCCGGACCGGCAAAGGTCGCCGAGGCGCCGGCATCGGGCACGATCAGCGGCGTGCCCGAACACAGGGCTTCCGCCAGCACCAGGCCGAAGGTTTCCGCTGCCGAGCCATGGATAAGGGCATCGGCGCTGGCCATCACGGTGGCAAGCTGTTCGGGGTCATTGATCTGCCCCGCGACATACACATGATCGGCCCACTGCGCCCAGCGTTCGACCGAGGCGCGGAGGAAACCATCGCCCACCATGTAAAGCCCGACCTTGCGCGACTTCTGCGCCCGGCTGACCGCCTGGATCAGCGTGCGCAGGCGCTTTTCGGGATGATGCCGCCCCACCGCGATCAGCAGCGACGCGTCCTCATCCAGCCCGCAGGTCGCCAGCATTTCGCGCCGCGCCGTGGCATCGTAGAAATTGGGCGAAAACTTGCTGCGCTCCACCCCGAACGGCGCGACCTGGATGTTCTCCAGCCCGAAACCGGCAAAGCGCTGGGCCAGCGCCGGATTGGTCACGATGGCGGCGTCATATTTGCTGTTGAGCCGGTTGAGGTAATTCCAGAAAAATCCGAACAGGCGGTCGACGCGCTCTGGTCCCAGCAGGCCGCCCAGAAAGGTCTGCGGATAGACCGCCACCGGATCGGCATGCATGAAGAAGACTTTGGTGGCGGGGCCCTTCCAGCGCGCCGCCAGCCAGCCGCCGCGCCAGGGGGAAGAGCCTTCCACCAGATCGGGCTGCAGCGCGTCCAGCACCTGCCACACATCCCTGGCGCGCCAGAACATGCGGTAGTTGCGGTCCAGCGGCAGATGCGGGCTTTTCACCCAGGCGATCGTGCCGCCATGGGCCTGTTCCATGCGCGTTTCCGCGCCGGGCGCGATCACCGTCAGCTCGTGACCGAACTTGTGCGCCAGCGCCAGCTTCTGGTTGATGTAGCGCCTGACCCCGCCGCCGGTCGGCGAATAAAACTCGCAAACGTCTACGATTTTCACGAAGCAGCCCCGGCCAGCAATGACTTATAATAGCCCAGCATGCGGGCCATCGTCTCGTCCCAGCTAAAAGTCAGCGCCCGGGCCCGGCCTGCCTGGCCCATGCGCTGGCGCAGGCCTGCGTCCCGGGCCAGCGTCGCGAGATTGTCAGCAAAGCCCTGCGCATCGCTGGCATCGGCCAAAAGGCCGGTCTCGCCCGCCACCACCAGCGAACGGCTGCCGGTGGCGTCTGCGCAGACGCAAGCCAAGCCCGACGCCATCGCTTCCAGCGTGACATTGCCGAAGCTTTCGCTGTCGCTGGGAAAGATGAAAATGTCCGACGAGGCATAGGCGGTCGCCAGGTCTTCGCCCACGAGAAATCCGGCGAAGATGGCGCCCGGCAATTCTGCTTGCGCAAAGGCCCGGTCCGGCCCGTCACCCACGATCACCACCCGGTGCGGCGCCTTCAGCAGATTGAGCGCCCTGGTCAGCGTATCCAGCCGCTTTTCGCGCACCAGCCGCGAGACATGCAGCACCACCAGTTCATCCGCGCCGATGCCATGTTGCGCCCGCCAGGCGGCGCTGCGCTTGGCAGGAGAAAACCGCGCCGTGTCGACACCACGCGGCCAGGGCTTGAAATTGTCCCGCAAGCCGTCGGCCAGAAGAATATCGCGCGTGGACCCCGACGGCACATACACTTCGCGGCAGGCGCCATAGAAGCGGCGCAGGATGGCTTTCAACAGGCCTTCCAGCGGCGCCAGATACCAGTAGTGTTTGAGATAGGTCTCATAGCGGGTGTGGTAGGTGGCGACGACAGGAATGTCGTTCTTGCGCGCCAGCGTCAGCGCCGCATGACCCAGAAGGTCGGGCACCGCGATGTGGATGATGTCGGGCTGAAAATCCAGCAACTGGCGTTTGACATAGCCGGCCATGCCCAGCGCCAGCCGGTATTCGGGGCGCGCGGGCAGGGGCAGCGACGGCACCGAGGTCACGTCGCCGGCATGGGCGAAGTCGGGCGCGCCGGCCGTGGGCGCGAACACGCGCACTTCCACGCCCTGCGACAGCAGATAGGCCACAAGGCGGTTCAGCGTCAGCGCGACGCCATCCTGGATGAAGTTGTAGGAGCTGGTGACCAGTGCGACCCTTAGGGGTTCACTGGGGGGCCGATCCAGGGCCAATTATTCAGCGCTGCGGCGCAGCTTTTCCAGTTCGCGCGCCACCACCGGAACGGTCTGGAGAATCTGTTCCTCGGTGTGGTTGGCGGTCAGGAAGAAGCGCAGACGCGCCGTGGTGGCCGACACGGCCGGGCGCACGATGGGCTGAACCTCGATGCCGTATTGCAGCAGGTTGTGCGACAGCATCATCGCCATCCTGTCGTCGCCTACGATCAGGGAGGCGACGGGGGATTCCTCGTCGCCGCCAATGGGCAGACCGTATTCGCGCGCCACCTTGCGGAAAAACCTGGCGCGTTCGCGCAGGCGCTTGGGGCGGTGCGGTTCGCGTTCCAGAATGTCCAACGCCGCTATGGCTGCGGCGGTGTCGGGGGGCGACAGGCCGACGCTGAAGATCAGGCCCGGGCAGAGGAAGCGCATATACTCGATCAGGCCGGCGTCGCCAGCGATATAGCCGCCGCTGGACGCCAGGGTCTTGCTCAGCGTGCCCATATAGACGTCGATGCTGTCCACCGGCAGGCCGGCGGCTTCGCAGACGCCCCGGCCGGTCTGGCCGACAACGCCAAAGGAATGGCATTCGTCCACCATCACCAGCACATCATGCTTCTTCTTGATCGTGGCTAGCTTGGCGAGGTCCAGGATCTGGCCGTCCATGCTGTAGACGCCTTCGGCGACGATCAGCCCGCGGCGGAAATTGGCACGTTCGCGCGTCAGCAGTGCGTCAAGCTCGTCCCAGTTGCCGTTTTCATAGGTGAAGGTCTTGGCGCCCGACAGGCGCGCGCCGGTGATGATGCTGTTGTGGGCGCCGGAGTCGTAGATGACGGCGTCGGGGCGAGCGAGCAGGTGCGAGATAACGCTCACATTGGTGAGGTAGCCGCTGATGAAGATCAGCGCGTCCTCGGTGCCCAGAAAGTTGGCCAGCTTCTGTTCCAGTTCGCCATGCAGCTCAATCTGGCCGGCCACGATGCGGCTGGCCGAGGCCGATGTGCCGTACTTGTCGATGGCGTTCTTGGCGGCGGCGGTGACGGCGGGGTGGCCGTTCAGGCCCAGGTAATTGTAACCGGAATAGCTGATCAGGCTGACGCCATCGCGGCGGATGACGCTGTGGCTGACGCCGTCGCGCGGATGGAAGAAGGGAATGGCCAGCCCGTTGGCGTCCAGATCCTGCAGGCGGCGGCGCAAGGCGCGATAGCCGGCAAAATCGTCAACGACGCTTTTGCGTTCGGCTTCATTTTCGGACGGGGTGGCCGTTTGCTCGGCGGCCGCAGATTGGGTCGTCATTGCCCCTCAGACTATCTCTAAAAAAATTGCCCCCACGACCGAACAGGCCGGCATGGCGCGAGCATATCCTGAAATATATATGCCACAACCTTCGCCATCACGGTAAGTCTAAGTATCTGAGGCGAAAATCCGGGTTTTTGATCGTCCTTCGCTGCCCGTTTTATGGTCGTTGCGGTAACGCGTTTTGCGCGAAGCCCTTGTATTTACCGGTTTTGCGCCGGTGCCCGCGTAATATTCGGTAGTATTTACCCCATTTGACGACGGCTCGTGCGCGATTGGGCCTTGGCGTAAACCCATGCCTGTACAGGCAAAAACCTGCGTCATAGTATCCCCAAAAGGGTGAAAAGCCGGATGCCTGGCCGCCCGTGGCCCGGTTACACCGGCACCAGCACCCCACAGATTCGAAGAGCAAGTCATGCTTTCTGCGCAGCATCTGGTGAAGGCTTTTGCCGGACGCCGGGTCATTGAAGATGTGACTCTGCAGTTGGAGCGCGGCGAAGTCGTGGGCCTGCTGGGCCCCAACGGCGCGGGCAAGACAACCACCTTCAACATGCTGACCGGCATGGTGACGCCCGATGCCGGCACCATCCGGCTCGACGACCATGACATCACCGCCATGCCCTTTTACGACCGCGCCCGTTTCGGCATCGCCTATCTGCCGCAGGCGCCATTCGTGCCACGTGGGCTGACAGTGGAGCAGAACATCCTGCTGGTGCTGGAAGCGCGGTTGCCGGATGCCGCGTCGCGCACCGCGCGTCTGGATGAGCTGATCGGCGAATTCCGCCTGGAAGAGCAGCGCAGAAAGCGCGTGGGCGAACTGTCTGGCGGCCAGCGCCGCCGCTGCGAGATCGCGATCACGCTGGCCTGCGAGCCTGCCTTCGCGCTGATGGATGAGCCATTCGCGGGCGTCGACCCCCATGCCACCGATGAAATCACCCAACTGATCCGGCATCTCGCCAGCCGGGATATCGGCGTGTTGATCACCGACCACAAGGCGCGCGAACTGCTGTCCATCGTCGACCGCGCCTATGTGATCGACAGCGGCCGCGTGCTGGCCGAAGGCGAGACCGCCAGCATCGTTTCCAATGATGCGGTGCGCCGCGTCTATCTGGGCGAGGCGTTCCGGCTCTGATGGCTCCGATCTCAGAACCGCCCGTGATCGGCGGCCCGGCTCCACAGTCGGGTTTGCGGGCCATGCTGAAATCTTTCGTCAAGGGCGACTACGCGCGCGACTTTTTCAGAAGCGTGGCGGGCCAGACATTGGCAGTGATCGTGCTGATCGAAGCGATCTTCCTGGCCGAGCATTTCACCTGGGTGTTCAAGGATGCCGTGCGGCATGAGGCCAATCTTTTTGGCATCTCGCTGATCCTGATGCTGACCAGCGCCGAGATTTTCGATCTCGCACTGGCCATCGCCATCCTGATGGCCAGCTATGCCACCTTGCTGCGGATGCGCGAGAACCGCGAGATGCTGGTGCTGTTCGCCTCGGGGCTGGGCCCGCGCCAGCTCAGCGCCCTCATTCTGGTGGTGGCGCTGGCCGGGCAGGTGGTCAGCACCATCGGTTCGGGACTGATCGACCCCTTGGCGCGCTATACCCAGCGCACCATTCTGTTCCATTCACAGCTCCAGTCTCTGAAGAATGGCGTGGCGACGGGCGAGTTCTATTACTTTCCGTCCTATGTCGCCTACGCGATGGATCATGTGAAGGATGGCGCGCCGCCCCCGGCCGCGCCCGGTGAGGTGCCGGTGATCGATGCGTCAGGCCAGGCTCCGGCGCGGCCCGACCGCACCCTGTTCGTCTATCAGCAGATTGCGCCCACGGCGTCACGCGTCGTCACGGCGGCGCAGGCCCGGCTGGATGGTCCCGACCATTCAGGCCGCGTCACGCTCAACCTCAATGATTTCACCTCGCATACGTTTGCCGACACCAATCCCGCGCCCACCGCCAATGGTGGGGTGACGCGGCCCGATCCGGTCGGCAACCAGCTGAGCGAATTCAAGAACGTGCCGCGCATCAACATGAAGGTGCGCGACATGAGCCAGTTGATGATGGTGGACCAGCTTCTGCCGTTTGGCTCGCGCGGCGCCACCAATCCGGCGGAACAGACGCTGGTGGAACAGTTGTTCGTGCCCGACACCGGCACCGCCGAAGCGCGCGAAAGCCAGATGCGTCTTCTGTCCGAACGTTTCTCGCGCAGCCTGCTGGCCTTTCTGGCGCCACTGGTGGCGCTGCTGGGCGTGGCGCTGACCACCCGTCTGACCAACTGGTTCGCGCTGCCGCTGTCCTGCCTGGCGTTGATGTCGGTCAATCTGGCAGCTCAGTCGCTGATCGGCAGCATCAAACCCACCAGCGTGACCGGGGCGCTGCTGCCCATGCTGCTGCTGTATGCGACTGCGGCGTGGCTGGTGATGACGCTGCTGGTCTGGGGTCACAACAATTTCGTGCGGCCACGGCTGGGGCGCTCATGACCAGCCTCAAGCCGCGTGGCGGCCGCCCCATCTATCTTTCGACGCTGGGCGTGCATACGCGCTACATGCTCAGCGCCTATCTGCGTCACATATTGATGGTGTCGGGCGCGCTGATGACCATCGCCCTGACCATCGATCTTTGGCCGCAGGTCGCGCAGCTCAGCGCCGATCCCGCGCGGGGTGGGCCGTTGCTGATCTGGAACGTGGCGCGGCTGGCCGTGCTGCGGCTGCCCGACCTGTTTCCGCCGCTGTTGCCCTTCGCGACCTTTCTGGGCGTGGTGTGGAGTGAAAGCGCCTTTACCGAATCGCGTGAACGGCTTCTGATCTGGAACAGCGGACGCTCGCCGCTGCTCTGCCTGGTGCCGGCGGCATTGACGGGCATGCTGATGGGCACGTCGCTGTTCATACTGGACGGGTTACTGCGCCCGGCCGCCATTCATCTGCAGATGTCCGAAGTGCTGGGGCGCGAGGGCATCCGCCTGGACCGCAGCCTCAGCGGCGGCAATCACTGGATCGCGCTTCCCGATGGGGTGATGCGGGCGCAGATCGAATATGGCCCGCCGGTCCGCCTGCACAATGTCACCATCTACAAGCTGGACCGCGAAGGCCATCTGGCCGAGGTCAATACCGCGGCGACTGCCAGCGTTCTCGGGGACAATCAGTGGCTGTTGGAAAAGGGCCGTTACTGGCGCGCCGATTTCGAAAATCGCGGCGATGTCCTGACCACCGGCGAGACGGACAGGGAAGTGGAAATTCCCTTCGAACAGCGCACGGTATCGCTGAGTCTCGATCCCTTGTGGCTGCACAATAAGGGCCTGTCGCCGCAATATCTCTGGTGGTCGGACCTGCGCACCTTGACCGGGGCCGAAATCATGTCGCGCGATGTCAGCGGTTATCGCACCCGATTGCAGGCGCTGCTCAGCGGGCCGTTCTTCACCTGCGCCATGGCGCTGCTGGGTGCGGTGCTGTCGATGCTTTATTTCACCTACCAGACCCGCTGGCGCGCGTTGGTGGGGGTGCTGCTGACAGGCTACCTCGCCCATTTCGCCTACAAGGCGCTCTATCTGATGGGCGAGTTCGGCTCCATTCCGTCCATCGTGGCGGGCTGGCTGCCGACCTTGCTGTTGATCCTGGGCGTGGTGGGCGTTGTGCTGACGATCCAGAAGCGGCGCGGGCTGGGCCTGCGCATGCGCGAAACCCCGAAATTCGCCGACGAGGCTTGATTACGTCTGGGCCTGGCTACTTCTGCACCAGATGTTCGTGGATCGCCCTGCCGCTGGCGATGTCGGTGCCGAAGATGTCCAGCTTGGGGACTTCCGGCATCAGCCCGCCTTCCACCACATGCAGATAGACATAGGACAGCTTGATCATGTGTTTGCCCGCCTGCATCAGCGCCTGGGGCTTGCCGCTTGCGTCCAGGTTCAGCGTGATGCGGCGTTCGGGCAGGGCGGCGATGGTGAAGGTGGTGACGCCGTTCTTGTCGGTACGGGCCTGCTTGACGCCGTAAGCCATCGCCCGCTCGATGAAGTTGAGCGGCTGCTTGCTGCCGTCGATGTTGAACTTGCGCCAGAACCCTTCCACCGGCTCGCGCTTGTCGATCGCGCCTTTGGCGTCCAGCCTGGCGGCGTAGATCACGGTGTTGGAATTGGGCGAGCGCTGGACATAGAAAAGCTGGTTCGGCTCGTCGGGGCGCTTGAACTCCGGGCGGATTTGCGTGATCGCGGCGCCTTCCGTGATGGTGCTGGCGAAGTCGCGCGCGATGGCGGGCGCGCACAGGGCAAGCGCGATGGCCGCGCCAAGTATGGTTCGCTGGAACATCATAGCTTGCGCAGCGCCGCGCCGATCAGCTCTTCGGCCCTGGCGGCGTCATCGACCACGCCGCCCAGCGTAAAGAAAGGGTGGACCATGCCGGGGAAGCAGACATACTCGGTTTCGACACCCGCTTCCTTCAGCCGCTTGGCATAGGCTTCATTCTCATCCACCAGCGGATCGAATTCGGCGCTGATGATGATGGCCGGCGGCAGGCCTTTCAGGCTTTGGCGCAGCATCGGCGAGGCCCGGGGGTCCAGCCGGTCCTGATGATCGGGAATATAATTGTCCATGAACCAGTGCAGCGCCTTGCGGGTCAGCATATAACCGCTTTCATTGCGCTCGTAGGACGGATATTCGCGGCTCTGGTCGGTCATGGGATAGATCAGAACCTGCAGCGCGACTTTGAACTCCTCGCTGTCCTGCGCCATCTGCGCCAGTACCGCCGCCAGGTTGCCGCCGGCGCTGTCGCCGCCCACGGCGATCCTGGCCGGATCGATATTCAGAAGCTCGGCATTGTCGGATGCCCAACGCGTGGCGGCATAGGCGTCCAGCACCGCGCCGGGAAAAATGGTTTCCGGCGCCAGGCGGTAATCCACCGACAGCACCGCGCATTCGCCGGCGATCGCCAGGCGGCGGCAGGCGGTGTCGTACAGCGCCAGCGTGCCCAGCATGAAGCCGCCGCCATGGAAATAGACCAGCAGGGGCGCGGGCGCCGCGCTGCGGTCGGGGCGATAGAAACGCGCCGGGATCGGGCCGTAATCGGACGGGATCGACAGTTGATAGGTGACGGCGACCTGCGGCTTTTCCGGCAGCAGGGTCAGCCGGTTGCGCTCATAGGCGATGCGCAGCTCCGCCGGGGTCAGGTCGGTGGGCAGGTCTCCGGCTCTGGCGATGGCGGTGGCGACTTGGGGATGGACTGGCATGGGCGCAAGCCTACGAAAAACGGAATATGGTGGTCGAGCGGAAAGTCTCGCCGGGCACGAGGATGGTAGCGGGAAAAGCGGCTTTGTTGGGGCTGTCGGGGAAGTGCTGGGTTTCCAGCGCCAGCGCCTCGCGCGGCCTGATCACCTGGCCGGCTGCATTCACCTGGCTGCCATTCACATTGTTGGTGGAATAGACCTGCATGCCCGGTTCTGTGGTCAGCACTTCCATCCTGCGGCCGCTGGCGGGATCGCTCATCCGCACCGCCCAGTCCAGGGGCGTGGATTTGTTCAGCACCACATTGTGGTCATAGCCGCGCGCCAGCGTCATTTGCGGTTCGGCGCTGTCGACCCGCGCGCCGATGGGCGTTGGGATACGAAAATCAAACGCCGTGCCGTCGACGCGGGCGATCTCGCCAGTGGGAATCTGCTTTTCGTCGGTGGGCGTGACGTGATCGGCGTTGAGCTGCAAAAGCTGCTGCGTCACCGCGCCCTGTCCGGCCAGGTTGAAATAGGTGTGGTTGGTGAGGTTCACCGGCGTGGCGGCGTCGGTGACCGCTTCGTAATCCAGGCGCAGCTCATTGCCCGGCGTCAGCGTGTAGGTGACGGTCACGGTAAGATTGCCGGGAAAACCCTGATCGCCGTCGGGGCTGAGAAGCCGCAAGCGCAGCGCCGCGTCGTCGGCGGACACCACCTCCAGAATGCGGGTGCCCCAGCTCTGGCCGCGCCCGCCATGCAAGGTGACGCCGAATTCGTTCTGCACCAGAGGATAATGTTTTCCATCCAGCGTGAAGCCGCCCCGGATGCGGTTGGCATAACGCCCGATCAGGCAATTCCACCAGCCGCTGGCTTCATAGGCGCCCGCATCCTTCAGCCCCAGCACCATGTTGGGGCTTTGCGCATCCGGATGGATGGCGGTGATGGTGCCGCCCATGTCCAGCACGGTGGCGGACATGCCCCGCGGATTGGAAAGCGTGAAGGCGTGGATGGGCGCGCCACCCTGCTTGTTGCCGTAAAATACGCGGTTCATGGCCATGTCCCGTTGAAGCAGCCCCGCTGATGGGCCGTCAACAGGATCATAACATATGTGCTTTTTGGGGCCGATTTTGCTAGGACTCCTTTAAGGGGAGACAGACGTGGCCAGGAAGAGCGCGCGCCGAAGCGGGAAGGTCGTGACCATCCATGATGTGGCGCGCCATGCCGGCGTGTCGCCCATGACGGTATCGCGGGTGATGAATTCCGAACCCAATGTGCGCGAGGAAACCCGCGCCCGCGTGATGGCCTCGGTCAAGGCGCTGCGTTATTCGCCGAACCTGGCGGCACGCAGCCTGGCCAGCGCCAATGGCATGCATATCGGCATCTTTTTCCGCAATCCCAGCGCCGGCTATCTCAGCGAGCTGCTGCTGGGCAGCCTGGACCAGTCGCGACGCAGCGGCTGCCAGCTTGTGATCGAACAGTGCGACAGCCCGGAAAAAGACCGCGAGGCGATCCACCGTCTGGTCAAGGGCGGTATCGACGGCGTTGTCCTGCCCGCGCCGCTCTGCGATTCCGAGGAAGCCCTGCGCGGCGTGGCCGAAGCGGGTATTCCGGCCGTGCTGGTGTCATCGGGCCGCACGCCGCCGGAACATTCGGCGGTGCACATCAACAATTTCGAAGCGTCGCGCGCCATGACGCGGCATCTTCTGGGTCTGGGTCACAAGAATATCGGCTTCATCAACGGCCATCCGGCGCAGACCTCCAGCGGCCAGCGTTTTCGCGGCTTCATCGAGGCCATGACCGAAGCTGGATTGAAGGTGGGGCCGCACCAGGTGGCGCAGGGCTATTTTGATTACCGCTCGGGCCTGACGGCGGCGGAACAGCTTTTGAAGAACTTCACGCCCACCGCAATCTTTGCCAGCAATGACGACATGGCGCTGGCCACCATGGCCATCGCCCATCGCCGCGGGCTGGATGTGCCGGGCGATCTGTCGATCGTCGGCTTCGACGATACGCCGCTGGCCACGACCGTGTGGCTGGAACTGACCACCATCCGCCAGCCTATCGCCGACATGGCGCGCGAAGCGGTGCGTCTGCTGGTCGATCAGATACGCGGCCGCCGCGCCGGCGACCCGCCGCCGGTGATCCACAAGCTGCTGAAATTCACGCTGGTGGAACGCCAGTCCTCCGCCGCGGTTTCGGCCAGGTCAGCGCCGCGGCGCAAGCGCAAGGCGAAGTAAGATGACACAGAGCCTCGCCCGCTATCCCAGCCTCGAACGCAAGCGCGTGGTGGTGACGGGCGGTGGTTCGGGCATCGGCGCCGGTCTGGTGGAAGCCTTTGCGCGGCAGGGCGCGGAGGTCATTTTTGTCGATATCGCGGAAAAAGACAGCAACGCCCTGGTGGCGCAGCTTGCCGGGGCGCCGATTGCGCCGGTGTTTCATCGCCTCGACCTGACCGATCTGGCCGCCATCGAGGTCTTCTTCCAGTCGCTGGGGCCGATTGATGTGCTGGTCAACAATGCCGGCAATGACGACCGCCACGAACTGGCCGACATCACGCCGGCCTATTGGGACGACCGCATCGCCATCAACCTGCGCCACATGCTGTTCGCGGCCAAGGCGGTTGCGCCCGGCATGAAGGCGCGGGGCGGCGGCGCCATCATCAATTTTGGGTCGATCTCCTGGCATCTGGGTCTCAAGGGCCTGCTGGTCTATGAAACCGCCAAGGCCGCCATCGAAGGCATGACGCGGGCGCTGGCGCGCGAGCTGGGCGAGGACAATATCCGCGTGACCTGCGTGGTGCCAGGCAACGTCAAAACCCCACGCCAGATGAAATGGTACACGCCCGAAGGCGAGGCCGAGATCGTGGCCCAGCAATGCCTAAAAGACCGGCTGCTGCCGCAGCATGTCGCCTCGCTGGTGCTGTTCCTGGCATCCGATGACGGGCGCATGTGCACCGGCCATGAATACTGGATCGACGCGGGATGGCGCTGAACGCGCCGCAGTGGGTTTGGCCGGTCGCCGCCACGCTGGGCGAGGGGCCGGTGTGGTGGAACGGGCGGCTCTGGTTCGCCGACATCAAGCAGCAGAAAATCCACCGCTTCGATCCATCTGGCGAAACCCAAAGCTGGGCCGCGCCGTCGCCGGTGGGATTCCTCGCGCCACGTGCGAACGGGCACTTCATCGCTGGGACCAAGGCTGGTCTTTATGATTTCGATCCTGCCGGCGGCGCGTTTGCATTGCTTTGTGCCGTCGAACCCGATCTGCCGGGCAACCGACTGAATGACGGCGCGGTGGATGCGCAGGGCCGGCTGTGGTTCGGATCGATGGACGATGACGAACGCGTCGCCACTGGCCGGCTCTATCGGCTGGAGAACAGCACACTGACCGTGATGGACGAAGGCTATGTCATCACCAACGGCCCCGCCTTCAGCCCCGACGGGCGCACGCTCTATCACACCGATACGCTGCAAAAGATCATCTATGCCTTCGATGTTGAAGCTGGCGACGTGCGCAACAAGCGGATTTTCATCCGCATCGAAGACGGCGCAGGCTATCCCGATGGGTGCGTGGTGGATGCGCAGGGCTGTCTGTGGACCGGCATGTTCGCGGGCTGGGCGGTGCGGCGCTATTCGCCGCAAGGCGCGCTGTTGCAGACCATCGAATTTCCTGTCGCCAATGTCACCAAGATCGCTTTTGGCGGCGACGATCTGAAAACGGTCTATGCAACCACGGCGTCCAAGGGGCTTTCGCCCACCGAGCTTGAAACGCAGCCCCTGGCGGGCGGGCTTTTTGCGTTCCGGGCCGATGTGCCCGGCTTGCCGCAGAATGTCGTGGCCTAACCGGCGAAGGGGTCGTCCCGGAAGTCTCGCTCGACATAGCTGAAGAAGTCGAAATCCGCGTGCAGGGTGGTTCCGGCCATGTCCTGCACCGCCATGCCAACAAAGGCGCCGGTGAAGTTGGGAGCGCCCGGCACGGTGGCCTCATCTGACAGGATCGAGGCATCGAATTCTTCCGCGATGCGCTGCCATGGCCCATCGCCCGCGCGCCAGGCAAACAGCAGCCGCGCCCCGTCCATCTCGGCGCGCAGGCCAATGGGCACGCCCGGCGGAATGGCGACCGGCGCGGCGAAGGCGTCACGCGGCGGGCTTTCCGGGAACATCGACATCACGCCGATATGTTTGTCCAGCGTTTCGTCGTGGCTGACATAGAGATAGTGAAACTTGTTGCTGCCGTAATAGCAGACCAGTCCCGCCGCCTGCTGAAAGTGTTGCGGTTCGAACTCCATCTTTGTTTCCGCGCTGTAGCAGTGCGCCTGCTGACGCCGCGCCACCAGGCTTTGCGTGAAATGGCTGCCGATGGTTTCGCGGCCATAGATGCGCAAATGGCCGGGCCGCGCATTCAGGCTCATGAAGGATTGCGGCCAGGGCGAGCGCAGCCACTGGAAATGGCTGCTGATGCTGCCCAGTTCGAAATCGTCGCGGGACGGGTCTGCGGGCCAGGGGTGCGGCGTCAGGTCGGGCGCTGGCGTGGTCAGTTGCGGCAGGCCTGGCTCGCCTTGCGTGTACAGCCAGCCATCCTCGCGCCACTGCATTTTCTGGATCGCGGTTTCGCGGCCCAGCGTGCAGCGGCCACGTTCGCTCAGCGGGCGCCCGCACAGATAGACCATGTAGGTATCGCCATCTTGCGTCTCCACCAGGTCGGCATGACCGGCGCGCTGCAGGGGCGCGGACGGATGGTTGCGGGCGCTGAGGATGGTGGTGTCGGGGTGCAGTTCATACGGCCCCAAAAGGTTCTTCGACCGGCACATGGTCACGGCATGGCCGTAGTTGGTGCCGCCTTCCGCGGTGATCAGGTAATAATAGCTTCCGCGCTTGTACAGATGCGGCGCTTCGGTCAGGCCCAGTGGCGTGCCCTTGAAGATGTTCACCCGCTCGCCGATCAGCTTGCGGTCCTTTACCGAATATTCCTGCGCCACGATGCCGCCGAAGCGGTTGCGGCCGGGGCGGTGGTCCCACAACATGTTGACCAGCCATTTGCGGCCATCATCGTCATGGAACAGCGACGGGTCGAAGCCGCTGCTGTTGAGATAGATCGGGTCCGACCATTCGCCGTCGATGGTCTTGGCCGTCACCATGTAATTGTGGAAGTCGCGCAAGCTGGCCCCCGCCGCGCCCGCCACCGAGGTGCGGCCATAGCGCTTCACATCGGTATAAATCAAATAGAACTGGTCGCCGTCATGACTCAGGCAGGGCGCCCACACGCCGCAGGAATCGGGGCTGCCGATCATGTTGAGCTGGCTGGGGCGGCGCAGCGGCGGCGGCATCAGCCGCCAGTTCACCAGGTCGCGGCTGTGGTGGATGCGCACGCCGGGAAACCATTCGAAGGTCGATGTGGCGATGTAATAATCGTCGCCCACCCGCACGATCGACGGATCGGGATGAAAACCCTTCAAGATCGGGTTCTGGATATGCACGGCGGTGTTGGGAATATCAGGCATGGGCAGTTGGCTTTCGGATGACAGTCCAGACGACGGCGGCGGCGATAAGGTCCAGCACCGCCAGTGCGATGAAGAACGGCGTATAACCGATGGTGCTGACCAGTCCGCCGATGATCAGCGTGGTGATGAATATGCCCAGATTGGCGCAGGTGCCCGCCATGCCGGCGACAGTGCCGACTTCGTTGCGGCGGAACAGGTCGGTGGCCATGGTGATCATGGTGACCGACAGGGTCTGGTGCGCGAAACCCGCCAGGCTGAGCAGCGCCACGGCGGCAATGGGGCTTTGCACGGTACCGGTAAAGGCGACGCCAATCATCAAAAAGGCGCCGACCGTGAAGGCGCCGCGCCGCGCATCGATCAGATCCCAGCCACGCTTTTGCAGGAACAGGACCACGCCGGGCCCGAAGACGCAGCCCAGATCGGCGGCCAGGAACGGCAGCCAGGCATACATGGCGATCTGTTTCAGGTCGAAGCCGCGCACCTGCGTCAGATACAGCGGCACCCAGAAGGACAGCATGCCCCAGGTGGGATCGGTGAGAAACCGGGGCAGGGCGATGCCCCAGAAGTTACGCCGCTTGAGGATACTGGTGATGGACGGCCTCTTGTCGTCGGACAGAAGATAATTCTCCTGACCTGATGTGATCAGTTCGCGTTCTTCCGCCGACAGCTTGGGGTGAGTGGCGACGGGATGATAGAACAGCAGCCACAGCACGACCCAGCTCAGGCTGATCGCGCCCACGATGACAAACGAAATCTGCCAGTTGCCGAAATACAGGATCGCCCACACCACCAGCGGCGGCGCCAGCATCTGGCCGATCGACGGCCCGATATTGTAGAGCCCGCCCGCCAGCCCGCGTTCCTTGGCCGGAAACCATTCCGACACGACTTTCAATCCGCCGGGCGAGAAGGCGCCTTCAGCAAAGCCCAGCGCGCCGCGAAAGAAGGCCAGCATCTGCCAGTTGGTGGCAAAGCCGTGCGCCATGCAGATCACCGACCAGGCGAAAGCGAAGATGGCAAAGCCCGTCTTCACCCCCAGAATGTCGATGATGTAGCCCACCACCGGCTGCAGCATGATGCAGAACTGGAAGGCGCTGGTGATCCAGCCATATTCCTGGGTGGTGATGGACAGGTCCTGCATCACCGTCGGCGCGGCCACCGACAGCGTGGCGCGGGACAGGAAGTTCACCATCGCGCCCATCATGATCAGGGCGATGGTGATCCAGCGGATCCCCATATAGCGGCGCATCGGTCCTCCCACCGCCCGTCTGTGTGCGGGCCTGTCGTGCCGGCGCAATTGAGCCGGGTTGGCGGGGATGGTAACGGTAACGCCCAAGGCCCGCAAAGACAAAAGACCGTCACAACAGCCTTTGCGGCGGGCCATATCCTGTGGCCTACTCGCAAAAAACATATATCGGGGCAGGCTTCATGCAGACCGCAACAACCGACACGCTGCGCCGCGGGCGCCTGTTTATCGTCGCGCTGCTGGCGCTGTTCACGGCCGGCGCCGCCGTGTCGATGCGCGCCGCCACTGCGGTGCATATGCGCGGCGAATATCTCGATCCCATCGATGCGGCCAATGCCGGCGCCATGCTGGGCACGGTGCTGGGCGCGGCTTTTGCCGGTTTCGCCATCACGCTGCTGCTGGTCAGCGCGGTGCTAGCCAAGATTGGCTTCCGCAACGCGCTGATCGCGTCCGCCGCGCTGATGATGCTGGGCTTCGCCATCGTGGCGGGGGCCGGCTCGCTGGGCATTTCGCCTTACACGGCGCTGTATATCGGCATGGTGATCCAGGGCCTGGGCTGGGGCATGGTGGAAACGGTGATCAATCCGCTGACCAGCGCGGTCTATGCCGAAGACCGTGTCTCGCGGCTTTCAATTCTGCACGCCTGGTATCCGGCGGGCGTGGTGGGCGGCGCGTTGATGGGTCTGGCAATCGACGGCGCGGCGCTGCCCTGGCGGCTTGAGCTCGTCGTGCTGGCGGTCTTGTGCGTCGTCTTCGCCGCGCTGGCCTGGAGCGAAAAATTTCCCCCTGTCAGCGCCTCGACCGACGCGCCGGTCACGCCGGGCGAGATGATCAAGGCGACGATCCAGTCGCCCACCATCTTCGTCTGGGTCTTCCTGATGATGTTCACGGCGGCGGCCGAATTTGCGCCGGGCCAGTGGGTGGACGTGGCGCTGACCCAGATCGTGGGCATGCGCGGCATCTGGCTTCTGGTCTATGTCAGCGCGCTGATGTTTGTGATGCGCCATTTCGCGGGCCCGCTGGTGCGGGTGCTGGGCAATGTCGGCCTGCTGATCATGTCGGCGGTCTTCACCACCATCGGGCTTTATGCGCTCAGCATGGTTGATGGCCCGATCGGCGCGATCCTGGCCTCCACCGCCTGGGGCTTTGGTGTCTGCTTCTTCTGGCCCACCATGCTGGCGACGGTGGCGGAACGCTATCCGCGATCGGGCACCATGGTGTTCGGGCTGATGGGCGCGGCGGGCGCGGCCTGCACCTGGGTGGTGCTGCCCTTCCTTGGCGCGGTGTCGGACAGCGCCAAGCTGGAAGCTGCCGGCGGCGATCCGGCCGTGGTGGCGGCTGCGCAGGGTGAGCAGCTTCAGCAGATATTGGCCGCTGCCGCTGAAGCCTCGTTCCGCTCCATCGCGGTGATCCCGCTGGTGCTGATCTTCATCTTCAGCGCCATCGCCATCGCCGACCGGCTGCGCAAGAAGGCCTGACGTGGACGCGCTGCAAAGGCAAGTATCCTGCGACCTGCTGTATCGCCACTGGACGCATGGCTCGCGGCTGGATGCCTTGCCGCTAGACTTGTTGCCGGCCAGCCGCGCCGAGGCCTATCAGGTCCAGGCTTGCATCGAACGCCATACCAGCCAGCCACTCTATGGCTGGAAGATCGCCGCCACGTCGATTGCGGGCCAGAAGCATATCGGCGTTGATGGTCCGCTGGCGGGGCGCATCCTGGCCGAGCGCGTGATCGAAGATGGCGGCGCCTGCACGCTGGGCAACAATCTGATGAAAGTGGCGGAGATGGAATTCGCCTTCCGCATGGCGCAGGATTTGCCACCGCGCGACACGGAATATTCGCAAGATGACGTGATGGCCGCCGTCGCCAGCCTGCATCCGGCCATCGAAATCCCGGACTCCCGCTACAACGAATTTGAGACCGTCGGCCTGCCCAGCCTGATCGCCGACAATGCCTGCGCCCATCGCTTCGCGTTGGGTCCTGCGGCGGATAACTGGCGCGGTGTCGATCTGGCGGCGCACAAGGTGCGCGGACTGCGCAACGGCGCGGTCGCGGAAGAAGGGCAGGGCAGCAACGTGCTGGGTTCGCCGGTGATCGCGCTGACCTGGCTGGCCAACGAACTGTCGCGTCACGGCATGACGCTGAAAGCCGGGCAGGTCGTGACCACCGGCACCTGCGTCAAGCCGCTGGTAATCGCGGCGGGCGACAGGGTCGAGGGCGACTTCGGCGGTCTTGGCCGCGTCGCCCTCTTCATCACCTGATTATTTTTCCAGCGTTTTGAGCTGCGCCGTCTGGGTCGAAATGCGCTTGTCGCGCTCCCTGGCGAAGCGCGAAATGCCGTCGAGGATCGACTTGGGGTCCAGATGGGCCTCTTCGATCACTTCGGCTTCCAGGCCGCCCGTCAGCCACTGATTGTCCCAGTCCGAGGTCAGCGAATAGGCGTCGGTCAGCGGGCCCAGATTTTTCACGGGCATGATGCGGCGGGTGCCCGTGGAGACCACCATGGCGTCCAGCAGCGCTTCGGGCGGCAGCACGGAATTGCGGTAAGCCTCCGGCTGGCGGTCGAACAGTTCTTCGCTGATGGCCGAGATGATCTTCACATTGATGCCGGCTTCTTCCAGCTTGGGCAGGATCTTCACCAGATTGACGGTCGACGAGGCGCCCTGTGACACGACATAGCCGTAGCGCGGCTTGCCCGGGGTGAAGTCGCGGATGACGTAAAAGCCCTTGGCGGCCGCCTTGATGTCGGTGTCGGCGAACTTCGAACGGTCGGCCACGGCGTTATCGGGGCGCGCCACTTCAATGACGATGACGCCGACCTTGGGATCACGGGCCGCGATTTCGGCCGCCGCGAAGTAACCGGCGGCGACGTCGTTATAGTCCCAGAAGTTCAGGTGAATGACCTGACCGCGCGGCAGCATGCGCCAGACCTGGGTGGCGAAGATGCCGAAATGGGTGCGGCCGTCGGCGGCGGTTTCCGGGCCCGAATGGCCGGCCAGGATGTGCAGCACGCCGGTGCGGAACGGGCTGTCCTGGTTCTGCTGGCTCCACACGCGCGCCGGCGTGTACATCAGCGGCGTGAAGGCGCCATAGGTGCCCGACAGCGCCCAGACGCCCGCGAACTTCTTGGGGTCGACGCTGGCATTCTGGCTGACAAGGCCGATGGCCGAACACACATTGCCCGCTTCCTGGATCGCCGCCTTGATGCGGGTGCCCAGCGGGTTGGTCTGCGGATCATAGTGCCCCCACAGCGCGCCGTGTTCGACGTTGATGGATTCCGACAGGTCGGCAGCCAGCGTGACGAAGCGGTTGTCGGTGACGTAATTCATCCACTTGATGATTTCGGAAATGGCGCGGCGCGCGCCCGCGGCTTCGCCCGGCTTCTTGAACAGCGCGATGCCGACTTCCTTTTCCGCGCCCGACACGCGGTTCTTCACTTTCAGCTTCTGCGCGTCGGTTGGCAGGTTGGCGACCTTCAGGCGGTCGTCCAGGAAGGGATCGGCCTTGTTGTCGATGCCGAGCGCGGCGTCGTCCTTGATCTGATCGCCGATTTCGACGAGCCGGTCGGCCAGCCAGTCGCCCAGGCCATTCTTGTCCATCACCGACATCACCTTGTCGATATTGGTCTTGAACTGGATCAGGCGCTGCTTGGGATCGGTCACCGCGCCATCGCGGATACCGTCAAAGGTGACGCCGTAACGCTGCTCGAAGCTTTCGGCCAGCGCCACGAAATATTCGGAGTTCATCTTGTAGCCATAGGGATGGCTGGCATAGCTGACGATCTGCTTGACGCTTCCCAGCTTGCCGTCGGCGGCGCTGGGCCAATAGCCCTTGGTGGTCTTGGCGATGGAGATGATCGGGCGCGTGTCGGACGGGTCGACATTTTCCATGGCGGCGAAGTTGGCGGCGATCTGGCCGTAATCGGCGCCATTTTCGACCGTCAGCACGTTCCAGCCATAGGACGCCCATTGCGCGTCCAGTCTGTAGCTGTCGGCATACTGGGCCGGCACCACGCCCCCCAGCAGCACGTCGTCGATGCCGGCATTGTTGTCCGACAGCAGCACGCGCAGGCGCTTGCCCACCTGCAGCGACAGCGCCTGGGTCTTGAGTTCCTGCGCATGGCCTTCGGTCATGGCGAACTCGCCTTCAAAGGCGATGATCTTGGGGCCGTCTTCGGCGCCGACCATGTCCCAGAACGCAGCCTTGCCGGCGGCGGTGGCGACGCCCACGCCGGACGGGCCGCCATTAACGTCATTGGTGACGTCGATGCTTTCGGCATGGCCTGACAGCGCCTTGATGCCGCGCGCCTTGGCCTGTGCGAACAGCGGGTCATTTTCCAGGCCCTGGTCCGACAGAAGGGTTTCCAGCGCGCCGGCGCCGCGGCGAAAGCCCAGCGCGTCGATCGGCAGGATCGCCACTTCGGGATCGACGGCGTACTTTTTGTCGCCGGTGGCCTTGAAGCGGCGTTCCATCGCCTGGCCCAGAATCATGTAGAGCGCGTAGCAGGTCGGCACGCCGCTT
>Ga0222712_10001649_pt1 | contig 27074 bp, 32 predicted proteins | sample C33_657DmetaG_FD_165043 | JGI IMG/M metagenome (GOLD analysis project Ga0222712, IMG submission 165043) | Estuarine water microbial communities from San Francisco Bay, California, United States - C33_657D | ecosystem: Environmental > Aquatic > Marine > Unclassified | place: USA: California... | reverse complement strand
GTCTTATAGAACAATATTCTTGCGGTTGCTTCCGTACCAAAAACATTATTCAATAAAATGATATGGTTCAAAATTAATCGTTCTTTGAGGGATTTAGTTACCTTATATCTACGGAACAACCTTTTCAGGTATTTTGTTCTTTTAATATCTCCCTCAAATTCCGACATAATACAATGTGGTGAAGTATAGCATTTGACTGCATACATCATAAAGTTTTCTTCATTCAAATCATCAAACATTTATCAAAAAAGAGGGTGACTTTCGCCACCCTCAGTCCATTGATTACAGAATTGTAACTGTTGCGTTTGAAGATGTTGCAACAACACCTTGGTCTGCGGCAGTAACGATTGCACGAACCACATATTGGTTTGCGGTTGCGTTGTATGGAATAACTTGCAATGTTGCAGATGTTCCACCAGAATAACGTGTTGCTGTTGGTGTGTTGTTTGCCACATTTGTCCAGCCCAAGCTACCTGTGTTACTGTTAACTTGCCATTGGTAAGACAATGTTGCTGCGGTGTTGCCAACCAAAGCGGTTGATACACTGAATACTGCAACATTTGTATTTGATGTGTTGGAAGCAACTGTTGCACCATCAGGTCCAGTCAATGTAATAGAAACGTTGGCGTATACTTGACCATCAGAATCTGAATTAACTGTACTTAAAGCAACAAGAACTTCATTTTGAACACGACCAGCACGACCACCAGAACCAGTAGTTTTTAAAACCCAGCCACCGTGACTTGCATGTGTCGCTGTGGATTCTTGTGAATCTACAGCAAACAAACCAATAGTTTGATTTGTTGTGTACACATCAGCTGTTGTATTGCCAAATAATTTAGCTACATTGGCTGAAGTTGGTGCTGCACCGTATTGTTCAGCATCCGCCACATTCATAATTGTTGAGTTAACGGCCCAGTATGGTGCGTTAGCTGCATTATCGTTATTTCCCCAAGATGACATTTTTTTCTCCTTTTAACCGAGGGTTATCTTTGTATTTATCTTAATTCTTTTTGCCAGGAATATCAGGTCCTGGACGCTTTCTCATCATAGGATCAATCTCAACTGTGTCTCTAGGTTGACCTGTTAATGTTGTTCCACCTGTTAATACGGCCGCAGCATCTGGTTTTTTCTCTCCAAAACTAGATTCTTTGTTAGTAACTGAAATCTTTGGTTTTTTACCATAGGTTGCAATTGACTTATCTTCCTTTTCGTGGTCGTATGTTTCTTCTTTCATGCCTCGTTTCTTGTAGATTGATTTAATCATACGAGCAGACTTAGACATTTGAATCAATTTCTTATTTTTGTCTTGTGCTGGAACATCATCACATCCACAATCGGCTTCTTGAACAGGCTTTGGTGCAAGAGCCCGTTTGGCATTTTCTGCATCTCTCTTTTCTTGTTCTTCTCTTTTGGCCTTTTCACGCTGAAGTGCTTTTTGCCAACGAACCGCAGCACTTTGTGCCTCAACCATTGTTTCGTTGTCATGTTCAACGGAATCACCCATGTAACGACCTTTGCCGTAACCACGCAATTCTGCTTCTGTAGGAGGTTTATGTACTGGTGCTGGTCTTTGTGGACCAGAATTAGCCTTTTTCATTTCAGCTGATGTTCTGTCACTTAATCTTTTAAGTCCTCTGTTACGAGCATCAAGTTTTGTTTTTGCTTGTTTGTCTTGGCCCATACTGGACATTACTTTAACAGCAGCATCTTGTCTACTCTTAATGGCAGCTGCGTGATATCCTTTTGTTGAAATTTCATCAATCTGTTGGACAGGTATTTGAGATATAATTTCTTCATGAATTTTTGCAATGTAGTTATAGTCTTTCATTGTCAACATACCTTTATTGCGTATGTTAATCAACTTTTCCACCACACGGTGTAAATCCATGTCTGTTTTAATATCTTCACGGGTTAACTCCAAAACACGAATCAACAAAGGAATATCCATTGTGACTGTATCTCTTTTGTCAACTGCTTCACCCAAATCTCTCATGTGGTCATTTTTCCACTTAATGAATTGACCTGTCTTTGAATGTGCAACTTTTTGGTCTTTGGTGGCAAACTTAGGATTGATACCTCTTGATAAAAGATACTTGTCCAATGAAGCATCTTCTGAAATATCAGTTGTAGGTTTGATGATTGATTTTAATAGTTCTGCTCTATTACTCATTTTTGTACCTTATCTTTTTGACCGGTCAAATCACCTTTAATTTTCTTCAAACTTTTTGCAGCCAAATCTTTTGCATAGTTCAAAGGTTTGTTTTCTGCATCTGTAACGAAAGGTTCGTCCATCTGTGTTGTAGGTGGACGGCCTTCCATTAATGATTTGAATTCTTTAAATGATTTCATTTATCTGAACCGTCAGCCTTTTTGTGGGACTTGTAACCCTTGTTTTTCATAGACCATGCAAGTGCAAATGGATTATCAATCTTCTTATACTTCTTCATGGCTTTAACTGTACCTTCAAAACCTGGAGGTGCAACTTCATCTAATTCATTTTCTTCTTTAGTTAATCGTTCAACTGCTTGGCCAATGCCTGCCTGACGCTTTTTGGCTATGTCATTGAATCTTTTAGAAATACTAGAATTTGCTGTCTTTGAGCTAGCATTTCTAGACTTATCTGCCTTATTCTCAAAGTCAGCACCAAGTTTACGAGAAACACCAACATCTCTTGCTGCACTTTTTACATAAGAACCTAAAGTTGATTTTGATAGTTCATCAATCTGTTCAACTTCTTCTTTCATTGATTTCAAATGTTCGGCATGTGTACTTCTAACAAAATTAATTGCTTCTTCTGGACTTCTACTTCCTGCTTCCATGTGACCAGTTGCATGATGCACACCACCATAACGCAAACCAGTTCTATGTGTATATGATTCTATAGAACCTATTTTTTTACCTTTGTAATGAACTTCTTGGTCATGGCCACCTTCATCATTCTTCTTTTTTTTACCAAGAGTGATGTGTGTCATTGTATCTTCATCAATTGATTCAACTTCTTCTTTTTGAGTTGGTTTCTGACCAGTTTGTGGAACACCCATCTTGCGTTGCAAGTCTTTGCGTTGGTCTTCATCGGAACCACCAGTCAATGCCTTGAATACTTTCTTAGCAGCCATTTTCAACATGGCCTTTTCAATCAAACGCTCTTTGAAATAAGAAGATTCATTCTTTTCTTTAGGTTCTTCTTGTTCTGGTTTTTCTTTTTGTTTAGAACCACCGTAACGAGTTCCTTTTTTCACACCTGAACCACCATTTGGTTCTGGTTGCCGAGGACTCTTATAATCAAATGCATTTTCTTCAACAGTATCTTCTTTGCGAAGAAGTTTAAAATCTTCTGCATCAATCTTATTATTTTTATTCTTATCAATCTTATGTTGATTGCCTTTCAGAGCTTCATCAACATTTTCTTCTTTGCGTAGAAGTTTAAAATCTTCCGCATCAATTTTGTTGTTCTTGTTTTTATCAATCTTATGTTGATTGCCCTTTAGTGCCTCTTGTTGTAAAATTTCTTTTACTGCATCAGCAATAGGATCTTGTTTTTTTAAGTTAATCATTTATGCTCCTTTGATATTTTTTGCAGCTGCAATAAAAGTTTCAGCTTTTGCTTGGGCGGCGCCACCGTGGCCGAAGTGTTTTTCTCGTTCCGCTTGGTCACTATATTCTTTTGCTTTGGCCATCAAATGTTTCTTTTGACGATTAATTTCATCAGAATCTTGCTTCATAGTTTGAGTATTAGCTTCATCTAAAAATTGTTTGAAAGATTTCATTTTTTCTTCTTTTTAATTATAGTGACATTTCTGTCCGGGTCTTTATAAGATTGCATTGGCTCTTTATTAGATGCACCACCCAAAGTACCAGCAACACCCATGTCGTTGGCACCAGGATCATCAATTGCTTCTCTTACTTTATTTCTAAAGTTTTTAAAATCTACTTGTTCTCTATATGTTACATCGCCTAGACCTGACATAGGGTATACTGTCCCCTGTTGGCGTGTATCGAATTCTGGACCAATGCTCGTTACATTTCTAAGTCTCTGACTTACTGTAGGAACATCGGTAAATCTTTTCTTACTTATTTTTTCTTTGTCTTTGGAGAAGTTGCTTTCTTTGGGACCGGGGAAGATTTGGATGTGCGGGCTGCTGGTTTTTTCTTCGCTGTAGGTTTTGAAGGTGTAACTTCCTCGCTTTTTACCTCCGTTCCACTTGATATCTCCGGCATTGGCGTCACTGGCTCTGTTGTCGGGACTGATATCGTCTGGTCCATCGGCTTTTGGGCTTCCTGAACTGTGGACTCTTGGGCTGGCTTTAGTTTCAACCAATCTAGTACTTTCTTTAACATAATAATTTTCCTTAAAATAATTAAATGATTCATTGGGATTTAACCTACCATGATTTTCCAACCACGCATAAGAAATATCACCATAGTTTTTGCTCTCTATGAATGTATTTATTTGTTTGTAGGTGTCAGTAATATCTTCTTCAATCGACTCAATTTCTGAACTATTGTCAAAATATATGAAATTATTAAAGTTTTGTGAATAAGATTCTTTACAAGTTTGAGCAAGTTCCCACTTTTCCCGTCTTACTGATTCAGCAATCATTTTAGATAGACGTTGATTTCTTTCTTGACTTGCTTCGTTGGTTGTGTTGACAAATACCATAATTGTTTCATAACCAAGTTCTTCTAATTCTTCTTTAACTGTAATGATGCGAGAATGGTCATCAGCAGGTCCATTAATAATTAAAGGACCACGATTTCTAATTGCTTCTCTACGGAAGTCACTGGTCTTTTCGGCAAGTTTTTGTTTGTCCATCAAGTAATCGAAAGCCTGTACTGAATTTAATTCTACTGCTCTTGATTCGGCTATTGCTTCACGGATGATGATATCTTTACCAGAACCAGGTCCACCTGTCACGAAAATGGCTTTGAACATACCACGATTGTAAGTTTCGTGTAATCCCATGCCTTTTCTTGTATCATGCATCAACTCTTTTGCATGAGTATCAGAAACATGGTGTGGAACGCCTTGTTTAAACTTTCCTATGTCTTTATTCTTGGCATGTTCACGCATCTTGGTGCCTGACATACCAGTTGTTCCTTCTGCGTCTGGATCACGGTGGCCAGCGGAATGAACATGAATCTTTTTGAAGTGATACAATGCACCTTCATGTTTACCATTATAGTGTTGTAATTTTGATTTCATTTCATGCACACGGTCAGAACCAACCACCATGTGTAGGTGAGTTACACCTTTCTTGTGTTGTTGTGCAGCATGATGTAAGAATGTTGGATGTTCTTTAGAAGATGCTTCAAAGTGTGTACCTGGAGAATATCTTTTCAGGTGTTTTAATTTTTGTGAAGAAGAAAGTGGATTCTTCTTTGCATCTTGTGAATGTGATGTTACAACAGAATGTGTTGCACCATGTTTTTTAGCAACCTCTTTGACCTTATCAATCAACTTCAAATGGCCAGTTGTAGGTGGATTCATTCTACCAAAAGTAAAGACATGGTGTTTTTCACCAGTCTTTTCTTCTTGTATGACTTCTAAAAATGATTTCATTTACGGACTTTTAACAGATTTTGTTTAGCGAATTCAGCACGATTAACCAATTTAGTTGGTTCGTTTTTGTGGTGTACAACGAAACCTTCTGGTTTAGATTTCTTACCATCAATATGATGATGGTAACGACCTTCGTGTGTTTCTAAAGAATTTACCAATGCGTTCTTGGCTTGGTGTAGGTGATGATGCATTGCAAACAAGTTACCATAATGTGCTTTGTGTTTTTCCACATGAGCAATCTGAGATTTGCCTTCGCCAGTTTTTTCTGCTTTAGATTTCTCTGTTTTCACTTTAGCAGCTGCCTTTTCATGTACATCATGTAGGTGTTCTTTGAAACCTTTAACAGATGGAACTTCATCATGTCTTACAGTCTTGTTAATGTATGTAGATAGGTGACCAGTTTCTCCACCGTGTTTGTGGTGAACTGCATCATACATTTTATGACCATGTGTATCATGGATTTCTTTTGCAGCAGCCATGTGAGATTGAAACTTCTTCTCATTTTCAGCAGAGTGTTTAACTTTGCTGGTGTCATGTTCTGCACCATGAATATGAACATCCGGATGTTCTTTGAAGTTTTCATGGTCAACATGAGGTGAAGCATGTTTCATATCATCACTATATTTGTGATGAACTACGATACCAACCTTAGACTTTTTTACCTTGTCTGCATCTTCTTTGCTTTTAGGTGTATAAGTGATTGTATTTGGTGTGAAAGATACTTTACTATCTTTGGCTTCTAGAATAACACCTTCATGCAGATGTTTAGTTTCTGCATGGTGCATCAAATCACCTTGATAAACACCATGTTTTGGTGTAACTTTTGGTAGGTGTTTGAGTGCGTGTTTTAGTGTTTTTGCAAGACCTGGTGCATGTCCGTGGTTCTTGTCAATGTCTTTTTCTGTATGGTTAATCTTTGGATCTTTATTGAAGGCTGACTTAGTTGCAACAAAGAACTTACCATTTTTTGGATGATGACCAAAAACAAGAGATGGAGAACCATCATATTTCATGGTCAGATTAGTATTACTTGCACCGGCCTTCATGTGTGCATGAGCCTTCATTAGTGCTTCGTGTGCGTGTTCAAAACCGGCATGGCCGTGCATTAGTGGACGGTCTTCAGCATGATGAATGTGCTTAAGTTCGCCACCCTCGGCTTCTTCTTTTAAGAATGATTGAAAAGTTAACATTGATTTACCCTTAGAAATGCAACACACTTTGGTTGCCCGTAAGATTATTTATAATAGATTGTGCCAGACATATTCAAATTTTTGAAATGTTGGACCTAATATATAGTGCTCAATAATGTTCGATTTGACCAGTTGCAGCCAACCAACCCCAACAATGTATCTTGTCAAACTCAACTAAATGTTTCTGTGGAATGGTCAAGAAATGTGCATGTTCTGTATCTAAACCAGTATTACACAGGTTGATATTTTGTTGAATTAGGCCTAAATATGTGTCTACTAAAGATGGACACATAGAGAACATCCTAGTAATTAGTAGGTCTGTGGCGCCATGTTGCACAGGTGTCATCCATGTAGGTATTCTGGTCTTGAACACAAATTTACCAAACAAATTATCATATTCTGTAATATCAAAACTGTCTTCCAACTCAGACCTTGCAGAGAATTTAAAAATACGGTTCACATCTTTTAATAAATTGTTCTGTTTCAAAGTGTGTAATGTAAAAAACATCAAAGCATTTTCAGCCTGACTCTTTTGACCAGTTTCTGACAGGTGCCTTACATCTGGTTGATGACTTAGGTCGATGTAACCATTCGTTAATTGTTGAATGTTTCCTTTTTCAGTATCACTAACGGGTCGAATAGAAACATCAGCAAATATAATAATTGCATCAGGAACATTTTTCCTAATAGAAATCAATGACTTAATCGTTTGTGTATAACGCTGTTCATCTGAAATTATGCCAATGTTTGGTTTGAGTGCAGATGTTACAATAAATAATTTTCTATTTGGAATCATATAAACATATCTAATTGGTCAGTGTCACGGAAGATGTTGATTGCTTCTGCTCGTGGAAATGGGTTTGCATTATTAAAGTCATTAATCAATATGCGTCTAGAGTTTAATAAACCCATAATCAGCCTACACTGTTGAAAACCAAGTTTGTCTAATAGTGTGCGAGTTTGTTCAATATACAAAGTTTCTCTGGCTGTTGTAAAAATAATTTGTGCGCCTTTGGCCTGCAAATCTAAAAGTTTGTTGACGTTTTTTTGTAGAACAATGGGTTCTGAATCATAATTATTTTCACCAACACGACTTTGACATTTAATTATTGTTCCATCAATATCACAGAAAATTACTGGTTTGTCATTGTATTCAAACCAATCTTGTGATGTTCCAACATCAGTATAGTTAGTAACTTGAACTTCTTTGAAAATTTGTAAGTCACCAATCAACATACCAATAACATCAGAAACAAACACTTCACGACTATTTGTCAATCGTTTGAATGCTTGTTTGAATAATAAGGCTGATGAGAATTTGTATCCACCAACGCAAAAGGTATCCGATACAACCTCTTTCTCCACAATATCAGTGATGATACCTTGATTATTGGATACTGTAAAACTTTTAGAAGCAAGTTTCTTTAATATTTCATGTTGTGATATCTTGGACACACAAACATAGTTACCTTCTTGTGGATCATGGTCAAAAAAACTATCACAATCTTTGATGAAAATTTCTTCACTGTAAAGACCAAGTTTTTCAATAATTTGATACACAGTATCAGCAGGACCTTTGGTTGGTTCCTCCAAGACAACAATGTTCACTAGTTTACCAAATTCATGTCTGAGAAATTCACTTGCATTATATTCTTCATCATGTGATTTTAAGATACCAATTGTAACTTTATAACCCATATCTATGAGTGGATATAACGCATTACCAATCATTAAAGTGTGTTTATAGTCATACAACAAGTATTTTGGTTTCATTCCTGGAAATCTTGTGGATAAACCTGCGGCTGGTACAATTACATGCATTATTTTAATTCCCTAATATAAGTTCTCACATCATTATTATACTCTCTGGATACTCTTTTGGCAAGAAAATAACCTTCATCTATACAAGCTTGAATTTCTACCAAATTGGCAGGATTGAAATTGCTTCGCCAAGTTGGTTGCCAATAGTTATATTTTTTAAATTCTACCAAATTGTTACTATACTTTTTAATGTAAGCCACATATAAAAATTCTTCAGCATGGTCCTTCAGTTTAACATGTTTCATATCAATAAAGTATTCCATCATGTGTAAAAATATTTCGTACTTGAAAAACATACCATCATGATTTGATTGATATACAAAATTTGATTCACCCAATTCTTCATAGTATTTTTTGAAATGAACATTTGATTTTAGAGAACTAATACAACCTTTATCAACTTCTCTATCATAGAAAGATGCATCATAATCTTTCATAAAGTTATACAAACCACGATTGACAAACAATTGATTCGATGACATTAAAAATACATAGTCAGAAACTATATTGTTTTCAATAATATACTCATACAAATCTAAATGCAAAGGAACCATAGTATCAAATCGTTCATAATTTAAAAATACATCATTACCTAATACATTCTTAGTCAAAGGTTTTCTTTTAACTACATGTACATGGTCAGCAACCAAATCATCTAGACCTTCATCAGTACCATCATTGATTATTATACAAACTTCTTCATTGAATTTAAAAATATTTTGTATTGTATCTTTAACTGATTCTTTGTTCTCATGACAATTCATCAATACTATTATTTTATATTTACCCATAATTCATTAATGTGTTTTTCTAAAAATTGATAATTTGAATCTTTTTTACCACAATGGGACAATACTCTTAATAACATAAGAATTAAAAGAGAATCATTAAATGCCTGTGGATATTCTTCCCTTATTTTGTCTTGCAGTTGTTGTAATTTAGTATCCAACTTAATATCCGAATTACGCAAAAACCATTTACATTGTAAATCTTGGCGCATTTTGGCTATGTCAAATATATATGAGTCATATTCGGTCGTAACAGGATCAATCATGTGAAAACCAAAATCGGTGCTCATAATGTTTTCCAATGTCAAGTCACCATGATACATTGAAGATGGTAGAATCTTTGGAAGTTTTTCTATGAGTTGTTCTTTGGTGAAAGGCAGGTCGTTGTTTGAATCCATCCAGGCCAATTTTTGATAATATACTTTTGTATAGTCTTTATCAACAAATTGACTTGAAAATGAATTGAATGTTGCAATAATAAACTTTGACAAATCATTCACATTATTATGTGTCAAATAAGTTTTAATATCTAATCCATGTAGGTATTGCATATCAAGTTGATTATTAGTATATTTGTAAATAACAGGAACTGCATACCCAACTCTATACAATGCAGTTAACCTTTCCACATTTCTTTCTATATTATCAATTTTCCGAACAAACAGACCATTATCATTTTTCATCAAATAGATTTGGCTGCCTGAATGTCCCTCAAGTTTCTTTACGATTTGTTCCATTGTTCATAATCATCACGAATAAGAGAATGCCATGAACCATTGTGTGGGCCAGGAGGAAATGGATTGTTCATATCAACATAGACAAGTTTTTCACCAATCAATCCATGTTCATGTAAGTTAGCTTGCATCATGTTTTCACCAATAAACTGAGCACCCGCATAATAGTATTTGTCTCCGTTAATATATGTAGACATGTATTTCATCATCGTTTCTTGTGAACCAAAAGCAAACTGGTCATTACCAAAATCTCTTTCCGGTACCATTCTGCAATTTGGTACATATAATTTGGTGTCATCCAATTCTTTGAAAGGTATCACCGTGTTCAAGGCATAATCAGTACGAGCCTTTATGACCCAATCATATTCCCCCTGAATTAGTAGACTACTCTTATAGGTTGAATACAACATTCTGTAGGTATTAACAGGAGGGTGTTTTATTGGGTTTGGTGTGTTGGTGTACTTTGAGTTAAAATCACCTTGTGGTGGCACTTCAAACTCACAAGCCTTTGGTTTGTACAGTGCAACCAAATCATTTTGTTGTAAGAATTTCCATGTATGTATGTAGACATCCACATCGTAATATTCCAAAAGGTTTCGTTTGTAATACTCAAAACCTTTTTCAAAACTTCTGGCCTGACCAGAAAAACATAATGCTACTTTCATCTTATCCTCACAGGAATATTTAAAATATTATAAGGAGTTTTTGTCATATTGAAATGCCTTAACAACATCATATGTGGATTATAACTATGGTGTTTATGTATTCTTATATTATCTTCACCATATTTGTGTGTATGTCTCAACCATTCTTCAAAATCAGGTTCGAATTGCGTTGACAACAATCTTTCATAATCATTAAAGACGAAGTAATTTTTGGCCAAATTAAATGGCATAATTGCAAATATATCAGACATTAAATTATAACACTCAGATTCTGGAGTTAATAGTGAATTAATATTTTCAAATTTAAAAACTAAATCAAATATGATATCATAACGACAATAAACCAAAACATCATATTCATCTTTAATTAAGTTATATGCAGCATTTCTTGCATAGTGCATAGAAGCTACATTTGCTATCGGGTCATTGATAATCAAATTGGCCTTTGGATTATTTTCTCGTATTCTTTTTTCCATGTCCAAAAAGACTTGACGATAATCATTAGATGATTCAGATAGAATATGATTCTCTTGTACACCTAATTTGTCAATTACTGATTTTAATTGTCTATCACTTTCTGCAATATCATTATCTTTCCACAGATGACAATAAACATCCAAGTCATTTAAATCAATAAATTCTTTGATATTTTTCCAAGTTGTATCAAAAGTCCTATAATGACCTGATAGTACTATACACTTTTTCATTTAATCCAGTACCAAACATCAGATTCAGTGAAATGGATTTCTCTGCCGACCTTTGCGGCAAATTCATCAGCGGCTTTACGAACACCAGTGATTGCATTGTAATCGTGTCCTGAAAAGATACCACCTTCTTTTAATTTAGAATAGTAATTTGCACAATCTTTTGTAAGTTGGTCGTAAGTATGTAAACCATCAATAAAAATAAAATCAAAATGTTCATCTTCAAACATATCAACTGCATCATCTGAGGTTTTTCTGACATGTGTAAACCTATTGAAATAGTCTTTCAACCTATTAAACATTCTATTGTAAACATGCTCTCGTTCATTTAAATTGGCACCATTCCAATCAACATAATTTGAGTAAGGATCAATTGAGGTCAAATGTAGGTTAGGATTGGAATCCAATAGAAAATTACTGGTATCACCAATATCACAACCAATTTCAAGACCAATTGGACTATCCATGTTTTTAATCATCGCACCTAGGCCATATCCAGAACACTTGAAAATCGGAACTGAATGACCAAAAGCTTGTGTTTCAGTATTAAATGTAATTATATCACTCATCATTTTTCTCCATTAATGTACCATTGTACCAATTGTTTTATTCTGTCCTTTGTTGAGATTTTTGGTTCCCAACCAAGAGACTTCATATACTCGCCTGAAATGAGATAACGAAAATCATGTCCTGGTCTTTCAATATTAGGATCAGTCAATTCATATTTCAATGGTATACCCATTTCTTCTGAAATTAATTTTGCGACCTCCAAATTATTCAATTCAACATTACTTGATATATTGAATTTTGGACAATGGCCACCTCGATGATTTTTTGGAAACTCCACTTTATCAAGGTTCAATAAAAATAACAAAGCATCAGCCACATCTTGAGCATGTAGGTAACATCTACTTCCAATATAATTTGTTTTCTTGTCAATATGTATGGTCAAAGTTTGTTCATTCTTTATCTTTTCCATACACATTGCGATATACTTTTCTGGATTTTGTCTTTCACCATAAATATTCATTGTGTGTGTTATGAATATTGGTAATTTATATGTGTTTTCATATGCAACACACAATTCTTCGGCTGCGGCTTTAGATGCAGAATAAGGATTAGAAGAATTGTATCTATCATATTCTGTGAAAGGTGTATTGTCGATTGAAGCACCAAACACCTCATCGGTTGAAAAATAGATTAATCTTTCCAAATTTGGCAACACTCTTGCATATTCCAATAGGTTTGCTGTACCTATAATGTTAGAGTTTATAAATTCCAAAGGATATTTAATTGACCGTGTAACATGTGATGCGGCTGCTAAATGTAAAATGATATTAACATCACCTAGTTGTTCAATCAATTGTTGATTGAATTCGGCTCGCAAATCATGATAAACAACTTTAACTCGTTTTTTATCTTCATCGGAATGTGATTTCAATATTTCATGGATACGATTTAAATTACCAGAAAAATCTAATCTATCCAAACTGATAATATCATAATCAGTATTTTTTAAAAAATAATCTATCACATGGTGGCCAACAAAACCTGCGCCACCCGTCAATAACAATTTCTTCATGTTAAAATCACCTTATGTTCTGTAAATAAAATAATTACTGTTATCTTCTTGTTGGTACTTCTTCTGTACATGTGCCTTCCATTCAGGCACTCTATCATATTGATGTACAATCGTGAATGGTTTTCCTTTTGAAGTATATACAATATTATCTTTATATATTGGCTCTGGTTCCAGTAGATATGGTCTAAACTGGTTCATTTTTGTTGGATCGGCCACAGTACCAGCTTGACATGCCCATCCTTCCATTTGTTTTGCAAATTTAACAATATCTTTATAAGGATGTGTGTGCATCAATAAATTGAATGTGCCTTGGTCTAAAGCTCCAGGTACTCTTAATGCTAAAAAGAAATTGTGTAGGAATAAGTCACGCAAATATTCTGTTTTGCCACCCAATACACCTACATTATAGATTTCACAATCTTTAAATTCACTGTGTACATATTCACCAAAAGTGTCAATTAGATTTTGATTTCCCCAAGGTTCATCTTTATACAATAAACATTCAGAACCAACCACAATCTTTTTATCTCCAAGATTTTCTTCCATCCATTTGAACGGGTCGCCTTGAAAATAAACATCTTTCAAATCTGTCATTACCACATTCTCATAATTGTGGCCATGTTCTTTTAAAAATGTATAAACATGAATCCATCTAGGGATGTGTGGTGGTATATCTCGTTGAGGTTCAAACTTAACAATATCGAAATTCTTTTCTTTCAATTTCTTTAATGTATCAACATCTGTATTGCCAACAATCATGCATTTGTCAGCATCTATTCCAGCTTCATCAATTGATTCAACCCAAGGTTTTAATTGATTATAATTATAACCAGAAAAACCACCAACAATTAAATTTTTCGCCATGGGAATACTCCATTATATTTGTCATTCATTATTTTGTTACCATTATGGAAAAATTCTGCATTAACAGAACCTGCATTTCCATCTACTTTATAATTGACTGTGTATTCACCAGTGCAATCAAAATTTTTAAAATATTGTGATAAGGCTTGGAACCAAACTCTATCTTGTCCCCAACCACCATGCCACACCTGTGCTAATTTTATCGCAACTTCTGTCTTAAGGCAATAACAATTAGTATCTATATGATTGACACCATGGTAAGTTTGCCATTTACCTAGTGATTCACAATCATCATTGGTGATGTAGTTGCCTTCTTTATCACAGATTTTTCTAAGCGAATAAGTCCAGTCTAGATTTTTCTCTTTGATTGTGTTGATACATTTTTCAACATGGTCTGGTTCCATCCAACAGTCTTGGTCCAGATACAGAACATATTCAGTATCAATCAGATGGGTAAATGCAGCATAGACTCGGTGACCATAGAAACCATTGGCACCGACATTGATGGGTAGATAACATCTTTCTAAATTTTTTCTAGAAAGAAAGTCATCGGTAATTATTCTTGTTTTTGAGTGGTTTTGTACACCATCAGCAACAACATAACATTTAGTTTCATAAGTTTGTTCAAGTACGGATTGAACAGCATCTTTCAACTCTGGTGAACCAGTAGTTGGTATAATCACAGTCGCAGACATAAATCATCCTCTAGTTAATTTCAATATCTTTTCAATTTGTTTTTCAATTGCAGGTTTACGATTAGGCCAATAAATGTATTCTTTATCACCTGTAGTATGTAGTTTGTTTAGGAAAGGGATAATCATTTTCTCGACCTCTGCAAGTCGAGTTTTATAATCATCCGCAGTCTCAGCAGTTTTGTTGATTATAGAATTATATTCTTCTTCTGATACAGCAGAGAAACCGAAATCATTTTCGGTATCTTCATACTGTTTCAGGATTTTATCAAAGTCTGTTAGTGGCATATTAATATATCTTTAAAAATGGTCCGTTAGTATCTCTAAATTCTTTTTTGGCACCATAGTATAATGTTTTTAACCATTCTTCCATGAGTCCTTTTTGTTCAATTACTGCCCAAACATAAGCCCAGCGCAAACAAGTTAATTTTGATGAAAGTCTTCCAGCAGAATATCTATTAACTTTTCCATCAACATCATTTTCTTCAAAACGAATACAGTAATCTAAAACAGAAGCAAAGTTTTTATTGTCAACAACTTTACCTTTATACATTACTTTCATATCACCAAAATCAATTGGTTGTTTATTAACACGCAATCTACTCAACTCACGTTGAAAGTCAATCCAATATTTTTTATCTTCAGGAGACCATTTGCCGACTGCTGGAATATTAGGATCTTTACCTGCATTTACAGGACGAATGATACCTAATGCACCATAATTTTTGGCAAAAAAATCATCAATAGCATCCGCTGAAGCTTTACCAATTTTTGCACCAGCATTTTTTCCAGTTGGTGTTAAATCGGTTTGAACACCACCACGGGGTGATGACATATTAAAATTTCTGGTTTGAAAATTAACAATAGTATCATCAACTTTAAATTGGCCAGCAACTTCTCCGTTATCAATTTCTGAAGGTGTTTTATTATTTGTACCAAAGTTCAAATAACATTTTAATGGCCCATTCATCTCCAATTTTATTTCTTTTGCTTTGGTTTTTCCACCCATATTAGACAATTCATAATCGGCTTTCGCTTTAGCTTTTGAAATTGCTTTTAATGAAATTGGTACCAAATCTTTAGAATCAATTAAAACTCTCATGTATTGATTCATTGAATATATGTTTGCCATTTCATCTGAACTTTTTGTAATCTCATCAAATTTCTTTTTGATAGCATTTTCTTTTGTTCTTCTCACCATATAAATGTCGGCTGGATCCCAATTGTCTTTGGTCTTAACACCACAACGGGTTTTAGCAATATCTTCCAAGAAATACATAAACCCATTTCTTTCATCACGGGAATAATTGTATCCTTTATTATTTCCCAAATATTCTTTAAGTGCTTTTGCTTGTTTGGCATAAGTACTTAACCACAAATCTCTGAGTTTTAAATCTTTTGCTAAATCTGGATAAACTTTAACTAAAACACCAAATAATTCGGCTTCACTTGGTACACGTGAACTCTCAATGTATTTTTCAAAATACACTTTTGAACCATTTTCTTGTTTAGCTGTATCTCTTGCGTCACCGGCCATTTGTAACCCCCAAAAATATTATTTATCTGATGATTTGGATATCCTTTCCGGATGTCCAAACCTCCAGTTCATTTCGTAGCCGGTTCTCATTATATAAGGTTTCATACCGATTGCAAGCCTTATTTCGCCACCATTCAATCAAGTTTACCAGATTGTGTTTTTCATAGTTTTCACCAGGAATAAGTACATCCGTCTTACAGTTTACATAGTCAGCCATGTTTTTAAAACCATAATCACTGATGTAATATCTTTTCTGCTCTGTCAACCCTTTAGCCTTCTCAATCGTTGCTAAGAATGTATCCCCTTCAGATGTACCTTTAAGTGCTGCTTTAGTGAGTGAAATAATCTTCATAGAGATTTTTAGTTTCTTACTAGAAGCATCTTCCTCAACCAAAGGTCCAACTTTATCTTGTACAAAATCACGAAGGTCGGAATAAGGTTTACCATGCATCATTGGTAGAAAATCAGAATCAGTCAGACCTTTATATCTGATATATGGTTTCATACCATCATATTGTGAAACAGTCTTTGAAGAACCATACAAACTGGTAGTTTCAAACAGACATAGATTCATACCATACTTTTTATTCACAATCTCACGGACTTCATGTGAAGTACAGATTGCAGCCAGAAGTTTACCACCAAGGTAATTATATCCGAATGGTTGTGCAGGTACAATAACAAAACCCATCATTGCAGAGTTATTGAATCGTTTACCCCACTCAGGTTGTTGCGTAAACACTTGTCCAAGCATTTCATTACGAGGTTTACAGTTGATTACTGGTGAACCAAGACGAATGAATCCTACATACTTTCCTGTGGTTGTTTCACGCACTGCCACTTTGACATTACGACCAACAGGAGGAATGTTTACATGAGATGAGGTAATGTTCAGTAGATTGGTCCATGTTTCATTATCAATTTCAACAACCTCAAAATTCATATCCTTTGGATGCATGGTGAAATCTTGGAACAATTCATCTTCAATCGGAAACAAAGGATTTGATGGTAGTTCAGCCAGAGAATTTAATTTCTGGTCACGCATGTATTCATCAATACGGTCAAAGTTACCAAAGTAATCTTCAAATACTTTGGCACAATGGACTGCATCATTAAATTCTAACTTCATACTTTAAATCCACTAAATTGTTTTTTCTGTGGTCGTTCACGGTCACCAAATGTATTCAGTGGTTTATCATTACCAGAATCTGTAATATCATTTTGTGCAGATTGTTCCACATCATATAACCTCATCTTAGAACGGTCAACACCAACACTGAAACGCTTATACATTGTTGGGTCAGCATAACGATTCTTCAACTGTTTCACCATAATCTGGCCAAGTTCTTCAAGTTCTTCCGAAGAAATCAAAGCAAACATAAAGTCTGCTGTTGCAGGTAAACCAAAAGATTCTGATGTATCTTCCAAACCTGGATCACTACTGTTGAAACCACTACGAGTTGTTTGTGTTGCACTTACAATAGGTACATTATACTCTACTGCCAGACCACGAAGTTCTTCAGCAATAGATTTAACATAAGTGTATGAATTGATATTGGCACCAGCCTTGATACGAGAAGAACAACAGATGTTCAAATAGTCAATAAAGATAAGGTCAGGCACAAAAGACTTTTTCAAATTCAATTCATTTAATAGTGTTCTAAAGTGTGTTGCAGAAGCCGATGCAGTTGGATATTCTTTGATGATTAATTTACCAACAGTCTTGTCACGGAGTTTTTCAATCTTCTTGTCATACATCTCCTTAGGAAGATTCAACAAATCATCAACTGTAACATTCAGCAAGTTAGCATCAATACGCTCAGCAATCTTTTCTTCTGCCATTTCCATAGTGATGTACAATACATTCTTACCTTGTACCATTGCACCTGCGGCAACATGACACATAAACAATGATTTACCAACACCAGTTCCTGCCAAAGCAATGTTCAATGTTTTCTTAGGCAAACCACCTTTGGTTATCTTATTGAATAATTCAAGGTCAAATGGAATTCTTTCTTCTTTCTTGTGATAGAATTCATATCGTTCATCGGAGTTTTCCAAATAATCATGACCAACGGAACTATCAAAAGAAATTGCTAACGCATCGGAAAGTAATTTAGGTATTGACCCTTTATCTTGGGTCTTGTCTTTACCGTCAAGGATGGAAATAGACCCCAATACAGCATTGTATATGGCCTTCTCTTGGCAGAATTTTTCGGTCTTATCAACCAACCATTCAATCTTGGAGAGTTCTTCTCTAGTTTTAGCAATCTCTTGTAAATTAGTTTCGCACTTCTCCACTTCTTCATCTGTGAAATTTCGCCTCTCTTTGATGGCCAATTCAAGTGCTTCAACCGTTGGTGTAGAGTTGTAAGTTTCCGTGAATTTGGAAATCTCAGTGAAGATTGCTCTATCGGTCCTATCTGTAAAGTAGTCCTCTCTGATGAAAGGTAGTACCTTACGCAAGTATTCTTCATTATAAATCAGATTCTTTAGAATCGTTTGTTCCAGTCTCATCAATCACTTCCTGTTCCATGTTAGATGACATTATTTCTACCAATAAGTCACCAATATAATTTTTAAAGTCATCATCTTTTTCCAGTTTAGATGGCTTCTTAACTGGTGATTCTAACACATCATAAGCAAAAAGTAAATAGACCTGTTCGTTTTCTTCCTTAAATTTAACTTTACCATATTTGAATATGGTGTCTTTATAAGGGCCGTCCAAAAATTTAATGTTGACTGCTGTTGTATCATCCTTTGGATAGATGAAGCAGTAATCTATTCCTTCTACCATATCATGTACCATTCATAGTTTCAACATCAAATGTTTCATCAATGTTACTTGTCATAATTTCTCCGGCTGCTACACGGTATTTGTTCTCAATGAAATCACGGAAAGATTTCTGTTTAAGAATAGGCATCCAGAAGTCTTTGGTGTCGGTGTCCTTCTCACGGTAATTCTTTTCTTCAATCACACCGTCAGCATCAACACGCTGATACCAACCATTCTTTGGTTTTACCACATGTTTGGATTCAAGCGCAAGCTCAAGTAAGCCAGACCAAGTGCTGATACCACCGTCAAAAGATACAGAGACAGGTATTTTAGATTTTTCTTTGACATATCTAGATTTTTCTACATTGATAATGAAGTTGTAACCGGTAACTTCTGTACCGTCTTTTTCTTGTTGTCTACCAATAATGAAGATATTATCAGCAGAGTAGTATGAACCTGTACCACCACCAACAATATCTTTAGGGAACATACCAATCTCTTTGTATGTGTGGTTAACAACAATCATTGGAATGTCTTTCAAAGACAAGTGAGGTGTTACCATACGGAACAAACTCTTAACTTGCTTGGCACGGGACATATCAGCAACTGATTTCTCTGCCAAGGCATCTTCAACTTCTTTCTTAGATGCCAAGTTACCAATCGAATCAATGACGATAATCAATTTATCACCACGTTCCAATTGTGTTAACTGAGCCATCACATCGAATTTGAGTTGTTCAATATCTGTAAGAGGAGTATGGAGCACCCTGTTAGTGTCGATACCAAAAGAATCGAAATAAGACTGCGGAGTACCAAACTCCGAATCATAGAATAGAAGTGCTGCATCTGGATATTTGTCCAAGTAAGATTTGGCCATCAACAAAGAAAATGCTGTCTTAAAATGCTTGGATGGACCTGCCCACATTGTAAGACCTGGTGTTAGACCTCCATCTAACTTACCAGAAAGTGCCACATTAATAATTGGCACTGCGGTTGGAATCATATCTTTATCATTAAAGAATTTTGATTTAGCCAAGATAGCAGAATCTTTGATGCTGCTGTTCTTTTTAATTTTTTCTAATATACTCATAGTTTCATCCTTTAAAATTTACCACCATCACGAACATTTTTTTCTTTGAACGAATAAGGTTCTTCATAATCATACTTAGGTTCAAGTGATTTAACAGGTACATGATGTTCTTCATGCATTCCTGGTGCCACATGAACTTCTACTTTTTCATGTGTGATTGGTGGTATGGTTTCACCAGTCGCATCATCAATCACAATCATGTTATCTTTTTTTACTTCCACAGTTTCTTGTTTTGGTTCTGTAACAACAGGTATTGCTTCAGGTATTGGTTCAACGGGTGCAACCATTGGTTTTAAATTTTCAAAGTGTTTGAATGGTTGTTTTAAGTATGCATACGGATCAACCGATTCAGGTTTTGGTGGTGGTTCTTCTACTACCTGCCTGACTTTTACAAATTTATCTTTTTCACCTATCGACATATTGTATGCAATCAACAATAGAATTGCCAGTGGATCAAATACAACAATAATTAATAATATAACAAGTCTTACCGCTTTGTCGATAATGTCACCAGAAGCCTCCGAACCGTATGCCAAGGCTGCAATGTATTTGATTGGACCAACATCCGCTTCAATCTTTTTAAGCTCTGTAGATAGAGGCGCACGTTCCTCGGAGTATTTGGCAATGGCGGCCTGTGACTGTTGAATTTCTTGTAGTATTCTAGTCCTATCTTTCTGTTGGGAACGCCGAATTGCTTGTGCTGTAGCGGCACCTTTTTCATCCGTTGAGCGACCCATCGTTTGGTCCACAACCTCATCATACTGTTTAATTGCCTTACGGTTGGCCTCGACATTCTCTTTCTCCGTTTTAATCTTTTCATCCATTAATGCAATCTTATCTACAAGTGGTGCATTATCTGCTGAATGTTCCAAGTGTGCCTTTGATAAGAAACCAAAGATACCCATAGAGGTAATCAACATCAAAATAGTAACTGCTATTGACAGATATGTTTTGATTAGTATAGGACATTCTTTCCAGTTTCTGTACAGCCAAGATACAGTTACAAGTTTCGATGCTTCAAGTATCGAACCCATAATAATAACTGGCCAGAAAGAACCTGGAAAGATTTGCGCTAAACCAATAACAGAATAATAACCAGCAACGGCAGATAAGGCTATTGCTGTTAGTAATGTTAAAAATATCATGAAAAGAAGTCCTCTAAAGAATTACCCTTCTCAGTTTTCCAACCAATACATTCTAAAATTGCACGAACTGGATCCAAGAAAGTTTTGTCGAATTGTAAATCATAATCAACATACTTGTCAAGCTCAAATTCTTTTGGCAATCTTGATGGGTAAGAAATAACGGTATCTTTAAATGGGTTTGGCATCTTCAAATAGGTGAACTTAATCTTCTCACCCTCTTTGATTAATTCATATTTTTTGGTAAGACCAAGTTGTTTCAAATGGTGATTATAAAGAATGGCACCTTTCACATGAATTGGTGTACCTTTTTTGTACAAGGTTACCGCATCAGAATAATTCTTCAAACCATTCATACCACGGGGTGTAGAAATGGCTTCTGGTGGTAACGCCTTGAATTCTTCTCTAAAGTCTGCAATGAATTTATGAATGTCTGATTCTGTACCAGAAATCATCAACTTGATTGATTCTTTCATCTTCTCACGGATAGCCGCAGGTGTAGATGATTTGACCATTTCAAGACCCATGACTTTCATCTTAGGTTCGGCATACTGCACACCTTCGTTATTGTAGATGTTTAGTATGTAACGCTTCTTGGCAGTCCAGATACCTTTATCTGCCAAGGCTTCTCGTTTCATTTGCATTTTTTGGTCGTATGCATGGACATACGAAGCAAGCTCCTGATAACTCTTGTCGATATACGGTTGCAACTTATCTTCACAGACACGATCCATGAAGGAGATGAGTTGATTAATGTCTGTCTTTTTAGAATACACCTTTTCAACAAGCGGACCAAGATTAAGATATATTGAATCTGTGTCTGAGGCGATAACATAATCTTTTTCATCTGTACTCAACAGTTTGTTCATGTATTGGTTGATTTTGTTTTCAATCCAACGAATTGAGAGCTGGCCTGCCGTAGTAACTCCAAGTGCCATGCGTAGGTCATAAAACCTAAAATACTGACTTCCCAAAGCACCGTAGGCAGAGTTAAGGGAAACTTTCTTTGCGAGTTGGAGGTTGTCGTATCTGGCGATTCGTTTTTCAATTTCGTATTTTTTGGATTCATCTTTTTCATTCTCATATTCTTGTTTTGCCTGCAACATCAACTTCTTAAACTTCTTACGGTCTTCATACATTTCTTCCATCATCTTAGGTAAGAAACCTTGAAAGTCGGTTCTAAAGAATTGTCCGTTGGGTGTGATTGTGGCATTTTCCAAACTTGAAATGTCAATTTGTCTTTGCAAGAGTTTATCGACTGTAACACCTTGTGAGATGATTTCACGCATCGCTGGTGTATAATCACTTGGATCAATTAGAGTTTCTGGACTGATATTGTATTGCATCATCAAGTGAGGATACAAACTGTTCAAGTCAAAACTGGCCACATAACTATGTAGGCCAACCTGGACTTCTTTGACATACGCACCTTCAAAAGCAGTATCTTTTTCCTGTATCACTTTTGGTGGTACAATGATGTTTTGTTTCAACAGATAGGAATATGTCAGAGAATCCCACATACGAGTCTGTGCAAATACATCTTCGTAGTTTGATTTGGTGTCATATGCCAAAGTCAAAGCCAATTCAATCAACTTCAACTTATCTTCCAAACGGAGAATCAAGTCAACGTCTTTAATGTTATATTCAATAAACAGTTGGTAATTCAGTCTGTAAAGTTGGTGTAAGTTTTCATATTCATCATATGAAATCTTACCTTCACCAAGTTCTACCTGTGCAATGTTATCCAAACGATAAGATTCTTGTGACTTACCACCCGGCGCATACCATTTGTACAGTTCAATATAATCAAGTGATGCAACACCAACAATCTCATAGGCAATCAACTGACGGCCATTAATTACTGTTGTACGATTCTTAATGAAGTTCCATGGTGACAACTTCTTGGTATCATCTTCGCCAAGAATACGATTGAATCGGTTAATCAGATATGGAATATCAAAGAACTTGGTGTTCCAGCCAGTGATAACATCTGGACATTTACGAGTCCAGATTTCAACAAACTTTTTACAGAGAGACCACTCATCACGGCATTTGATGTATACTTCATTGCCTTTAGTCTCATAATCACCGCATCCAAGAACGATTGGTGCCTCACCAAGATATGTAATAGTGATGGCGGTGATAGGTTCATTGGCATCATAAGGGTCAGGGAAACCATTCTCTGAACCCACCTCAATGTCAATCACAGCAATAAGAATCTTGCTCTGGTCCCAATCAACCATGTCTGGATGTTGTTCGGCAATAAATGCATACTCATACCTTGTATTACCAAAGATACGAATGTTGGATACATCTTTGAATTGTTCAATGTAATTCTTGGCTTCATAGATGTTACCAAACAGTTTACGCTGCAACGGTTCGCCGTCTAAAGAACGATATTCTGTTTTTTTGTTGGTGGAAATATAAAGTGATGGTGAGTATTCAATCTTTTGCTTTACTCTTTTGCCATCTAAGACACCACGATAAAGAATGTTACCAGAAATAACCTGGACATTTGTATAAAAATTTGACATTAACCTGTAATAATTGATTGTGTTTTAGGAAGAATGATACCTGTACCAAAAATTTGGTTGTAATTGTTTACAAAATCTTCAGCAGGCACATAGGAGTATAACACATTTTTCTTGAAAATTGTATACTTTCGACCAGATTCAGGTTCTGCATGGATTGGCCATGGTGCAAATCCTACATTCGGTGCACCGTCCTTGCCACGGACAACTGCAATACCCACCGGATTGACTAGGATAAACTCAGATTCTGTTTCTGATTCAACTTCACCTAGAATTTCTTCATTGTTGATAAGTTTTAAGACTTGGATGTTCATAATGTTCCTTCACATAAATATAGTTAAGTATATATGAATTCGTCTGAACAGGCAAGCTGTTCTTGTTATCTTTGCCATAAAATTATTATCTCAAGGTACAAAATGACGAACACCCAATCCTCAAAAAATCGTGTTCCATTTGTGATATAAAATGGATCCGTTTACACTATTTGCTTTGGCCAACGGTGCGGTTCAGGCCGTCAAAAAAGGTTGCCAACTTTATAAAGACATTAAAGGTGCTGCAGGTGAAGTCAAAGGCGTTCTCAAGGACCTTGATGACCAGTTTCATAAAAAATATGAAGGTAAACCTGTACCTGCTGAAGCAGTTAAACAGTTAAATGAAGAAAAGGCTCGTGTCAAAGAGTTAAACAAACGAAGTGAAGAAACCACTGATATCTATGCGGAGATAGGTGATTATCTAGGACAATATTATGATAATTATTTTAAATGTGTAGCTGTACTTGAAGAAGAAGAAAAACGCAGTTCCACAGAAGTCTACACCGGCGGAGATAGTTTAGCTAAGCGTGCCTTGAAGCGTGTACTGATGAAGAAACAACTAGAGGCCATGGGTACTGAGTTGCGTGAATTAATGATATATCAAAGCCCACCTGAACTTGGTGCATTGTTTACTGATGTTGAAGCCATGACTAAAGAACTTGGTAAACAACAAAGGGTTCTTATTGCTAAACAGATGGAACAAGAAGCAATAAAGGCTAAAAGAAGAGCACAAAGAATAGAACATTATAAAATGGAATTTGGTGCAGCTATAGGATTTTTAGTGTTATGTATAGTTATGGGTTTATTTTGGACATGGGTATATCACGATGCAAGAGAAAGACATCCAGAATTGTGGAACGGTACATACCAGAATGAGTTGGAAAAACAAAAACGATATGAAGCGAATAAAATTAAAGATGCTATTAGATTATTGGACGAACAAAACTACGAAAGTAACAAGAAACTAATAACAAACGAAGAATGAAAAAAGAAAAAGAATACACATTTTTGGAATGGGTATTTGAAGTTGTAGGTTTTGGTAAGTTTATGTTATATTATATTGGGATTTTAATTGTAATTTCTATCATGGTATTATCATTTATTTGGTGGTACACTAAACAATGAAATCTTCAACATCAAAAAAATTGTTGATTGCAGCAGTAACTGTGGCTACTGTGGTTGCACCTTTGGTGCCTAAAAATGTGACATTAAATATAAACATGGCAGCTGCCGTGAAAACTGAAAAACCATATACTATCGTAAGCACTAAATGTGAATTACAACAAAGTTTTTTAGATGACAAAGGACACCAGGTCTGCTCATATAAATGTAAAGATGGAGATAATATAACTGTCTCCAAAACAATGTTCAATAACAGTATGGTTTGTCAAAGAGTAATAGAGGAAAAAGTTAAAAAGACAAGCCGATAACACACACAAGGGTTAAAATGTTTAAGTTATTTCTTGCAGCCGTCTTGATGACGGCATCTTTATCTTGGAGTATGCCAATCACGGCCCGCAGTTGGGTAGTGGCAAAAGAAGATGGCACCAAAGTAACTGGTAAAAATGATAGTACAGTTATGCCAATTGCTTCAATCACAAAACTAATGACAGTTATGGTTGTGTTGGATGCAAAACAAAATCTAAATGAGTACATTCAACCATACTATAGAAGTGATTTGATTCTTCTTGCATTGGTTAATTCAAACAATAGTGCCACAGATACATTGTGTAGAAAGTATCCAGGTGGTTATAAAAAATGTATTGCTGATATGAATAAGAAAGCCAAACAATTAGGTCTTAAACACACAAAGTTTTATGATGCCACTGGACTTAGCCGTAAGAATGTCAGCACAGCGGAAGAATTAATTGTAATTGTTCGTGAAGCACTTAAGTACAACGAAATAGTTGAGGCATCAAAAATCAATGTATTGAAATTGAAAGCCAAAAATAAATGGGTACATTTTAAGAACACCAATCCAGATGCAGGTATCAATCAAGATATCATTGTAAGTAAAACTGGATTTACCAATCGTGCTGGTGGTTGTGTTGTAATGTTGATGGATACCGATATCGGCCGAAGAATCGTAGTAGTTCTTGGTAGTAAAAATACTAAGACAAGAATACCAGAGGCCGAATGGCTTGCTAAAATTTGAAGTAGTTAGTGGTTGCGGACCACGGAGTTGCACCGGAACTGAGGATTATGAGCCCACTGTGATACTATTTCACCAATCCGCATCAATCGTTATATAAACCTAATCGTTGGTTCTCTTGAACCATGGCATCTAAAGCAGCTTGACGCCTTTTGTTATCTTCTAAGATTCTATCAAATTCTTCTTGTTCGATTTTATCTTCTTCTATTTCTTTTGGTGATGGTTTTCTAAAAATATTGTCGTAGTTATTACCAAATGTTTCCTGTGAAACACTAAATGGTCTTGGACTGGAACCTTTGCCACCATCAGACATATTATTCTCCGTAAATGAATACTACTTGGTCGATGGTGATAACATAGTGTTCACCAGATTTAATAGCAGCGTTCCAATTCAACAGAACAACATCACCTACATTCACTTCATTAACATCAGGACCAATTGCAAGAACTTCTGCACGGTCTGGTTCCTCTGTTCGTTTAAGGATAATTCCAGATGCTGTTTGTTTCATGCCTTCAATGCGACTTACAACAATCTTATTGGCTAATGGTCTAATATTCATAGTGTCCTCAAAATGGAGCGGTCTTCTGCTTTGCTCAGCTAACATAAGGGGGTGCCTCATGTCGTACTATTACAAACCGCATTAAATGGAGCGGGATATCAGAATCGAACTGATGACAGAAGATTGGAAATCTACTGTTTTACCACTAAACTAATCCCGCATTATCATTTTGAAACACTCTATGTTGGGCGCAACACGGCGAACTATACAACACAAAGCATTTCAAAATGACGCCTATTATATAGGCGCCAACCCATTACAATACTTTGTAACGGTCATCCATGATGGTTTTAAGCATCACAGATTCTGGTGTAAAGGTTTCTAGGTCACCAGCCAACAGTGGTTTTACGACTGCTGGTGAGAAACCAGATA
>Ga0222712_10001648_pt1 | contig 27075 bp, 20 predicted proteins | sample C33_657DmetaG_FD_165043 | JGI IMG/M metagenome (GOLD analysis project Ga0222712, IMG submission 165043) | Estuarine water microbial communities from San Francisco Bay, California, United States - C33_657D | ecosystem: Environmental > Aquatic > Marine > Unclassified | place: USA: California... | reverse complement strand
TAGTCTTTAAAAAGATTTACCCACTCTGTTCTTTCTTTTTGTTCAATACCTAATGTTAATAGAGGTAATGTTTCTTTACAATCTCCCCAAACTCCTACATCTGCTTTTACATTTTTGTCTATCTCTGAAGGATCTATATCTAAATGGATAATCTTCGCTTGCTTAGCATATTTATCTAATCTTCCAGTAACACGATCATCAAATCGCATACCTATTGCAATTAATACATCACACTCATTCGTTAATACATTTGGTCCATAGTTTCCATGCATACCCAACATACCTACATTCAATGGATGATCTGTTGGTAATGCACTTAATCCTAAAATGGTCCAAGCTGCTGGTATACCAGATTTCTCTACAAATTTTTTAAACTCTTTTTCTGCAGTTCCTAAAATAACGCCTTGTCCAAAAATGATCATTGGTTTTTTAGCATCATTAATTAATGCTACTGCAGCATCAATATATTCTTTACGAATGATTGGTTTGGGTCTATAAGATCTAACATGATTACAGGTAGTGTATCCTGGGTAATCAAATTTTTGTAACTGTGCATTCTTAGTAATATCAATTAATACAGGACCTGGTCTTCCGCTTTTTGCTAAATAAAATGCCTTTGCTAGTATATGCGGAATTTCTGATGCATCCGTAATTTGATAATTCCATTTAGTTACAGGCATCGTAATATTTATAATATCTGTTTCCTGAAACGCATCTGTTCCTAATAAATGAGCGAATACTTGACCAGTGATACAAACCAATGGTGTACTATCTATCATCGCATCTGCTAATCCAGTAACTAAATTAGTAGCACCCGGACCACTTGTTGCAAATACCACACCTACTTTTCCGGATGTACGCGCATAACCTTGTCCTGCGTGTATTCCGCCTTGTTCATGTCTTACCAAGATATGCTTTAACTTCTCTTGATAATCATACAATGCATCGTAGATAGGCATGATAGCACCTCCTGGATATCCAAATATGGTATCCACCCCTTCTGCAATAAATGCTTCTAGTACTGCTTGTGATCCTGTTAATTGTTTTGCTTCCATTTTTTTTGTTTTAACTTATCGGCGTTCGGCACAAATAAAAATGATACTCATTTTTTTGGTGCCTCACCCATCAAATTAAACCCGGTGGGTTTAATTTTCATCCGTTACACAACCTTGACTTGCGTCTTTTACTAATTTGGCATATTTAAATAATACGCCATTGGTTACTTTCAACTGTGGCTTTGGTTGTGCTGCTTTTCTTTTTTCAATGGTGGCTTCATCTACCTTCAATGTCATAGTACGCTTTGGCACATTCAATTCGATGATATCACCGTCTTCTACAAGTCCTATTAATCCTCCTTTGTAGGCTTCTGGTGTAATATGTCCAATCACAAATCCATGTGTACCTCCACTAAATCTTCCGTCTGTAATTAAGGCTACTGATTTTCCTAAGCCAGCACCAATAATTGCAGAAGTTGGTTTTAACATCTCTGGCATACCTGGAGCACCTACTGGTCCTACATTTTTTATAACTACTACATCTCCTTCTTTTATTTTCTTAGAGTTGATGCCTTCAATCAAAGCATGTTCTCCATCAAATACTCTTGCTGGACCTTCAAACATATCTCCTTCTTTTCCTGAAATTTTTGCAACACTTCCGCCAGTAGCTAAATTGCCATACATAATTTGCAAATGGCCTGTTGGCTTGACAGGATTTTCTTTTGGAAGAATTATTTTTTGTTGATCAAAATCTAAATCTGGCGCAGTAGCTAAATTTTCTGCAATTGTTTTACCTGTTACTGTTAAACAATCTCCATGTAACCAACCTTGCGCCAACATATATTTCATTACCGCTGGCACGCCACCATACTGATGTAAATCCTGCATTAAATATTTTCCTGAAGGTTTGAAATCTGCAAGCACTGGAATTTGATCACTGATTGCTTGGAAATCATCAATAGTAAATTCAACACCCACACTCTTTGCCATTGCTATCATGTGTAGTACTGCATTGGTACTACCTCCTAATACCATAATTACCGCTACCGCATTTTCAAATGCTTTGCGTGTCATGATATCTTTTGGCTTAATATCTTTTTCTAATAATAATCTTATTGCCGCACCTGCATCTTTACACTCTTGTTGTTTCTCTGCACTCAATGCTGGATTGGAAGAAGAATATGGTAAACTCATTCCCAATGCTTCAATCGCAGAAGCCATGGTATTTGCTGTATACATACCACCACAAGCACCTGCACCTGGACATGCATGTTGTACAATACCTTTAAAATCTGCTTCATCTAATTGTCCTGCAATTTTTTGTCCCAATGCTTCAAAAGCAGACACGATATTTAAATCCTGTCCTTTATAATGTCCTGGTGCAATGGTTCCGCCATATAACATAATGGCTGGTCTATTTAATCTGCCCATAGCAATTAATGAACCTGGCATATTTTTATCACAACCCGGAACTGCTATTAATGCATCATAATATTGTGCACCACAAACTGTTTCTATACTATCCGCAATCACATCTCTACTCACTAATGAATAACGCATACCTGGTGTACCATTACTCATTCCATCACTTACACCAATTGTATGAAAAGTTAATCCTACTAAATCTTGCGCCCAAACACTTTTCTTCACCTGATCTGCTAATGCATTCAAATGCATATTACAAGTGTTACCATCATATCCCATACTTACCACACCCACTTGTGCTTTATGTAAATCGGCATCTGTTAATCCAATTCCATAAAACATTGCTTGTGCAGCAGGCTGTGTTGGATCTAAGGTGATCGTCTTTGAATATTTATTTAATTCCATAAAAGTGGTTTTATATAATGGTTGATTTATGTAAACGCTCATGTATTGGATGTGATTCTCCTTTTGCATGTCGCTCTATGAATTCACAAATCATATCTCCCATTGCAGTTGTCGTGTAACTATTCATTGGATCGATATCTTTTGTTACAAATCCATTATTCAAACACCAACTAACCGCTTCTCTGATAATCTCTGCTTCTTTATTTAAAGTAAAATGATCTAATAACATGGCTGCAGATAAAATTGATCCTAATGGATTAGCAATATCTTTTCCTTTTGCTTGAGGATAAGAACCGTGGATTGGTTCAAATAAAGCCACTGTGTTTCCAACAGATGCAGAAGGTAATAAACCTAATGAGCCTGCTAATACAGAAGCTTCATCGCTAATAATATCTCCGAATAAGTTCTCTGTTAATACCACATCAAACTGAGCTGGGTTCAAAATAATTTGCATAGCAGCATTGTCTACAAATAAATAATCAACTGCTACATCTGCATATTCTTTTGCAATAGCTTGTACTACTTTTCTCCATAAACGAGAAGTCTCTAATACATTCGCTTTATCTACAAGGGTTAATTTCTTTCTTCTAATTTGCGCATGCTTAAATGCCAAATGTGCAATTCTTTCAATTTCTGTAACAGTATAAGAACAACCATCTGTTGCAGTATTGCCATCTTCACTTAAAGACTTTTCTCCAAAATAAATACCACCCGTTAATTCTCTATAAATTACAAAATCCACGTTCTCCAATAATTTTGGTTTTAATGGAGTTAAGTGTTGTAATGCAGTATATGTTTTAACTGGTCTGATATTTGCAAACAATTGTAATTCCTTTCTTAGTTTTAATAAGCCTTGCTCTGGTCTTACTTTTGCTGTTGGATCGTTATCGTATTTTGGATCACCTATTGCACCAAATAAAATAGCATCACTTCCTAAACAGATTTTGATAGTTTCATCTGGTAAAGGATTACCTGTTTCATCTATGGCACATGCACCCATTAATGCGTTAGTGTAAGTAAATTGATGACTAAAGTGTTTTGCAATAGTATCTAATACCTTAATGGACTGCTGCGTTACTTCTGGTCCAATTCCATCTCCTAATATGACTGCTATTTTCTTTTCCATATTTTTATTTTCTTGATTGTTCAAAAGCTTCAATCTCTGCCTTCATGTTTAATAAATAATCAATATCATCATATCCATTTAACAAACATGTTTTCTTATAAGAGTTAATCTCGAATTGCTCTGAAGAACCCGTTTTGTTGATAGTGATAGTTTGTGCTTCTAAGTCTACTGTTAAACTGTCTTCAGCACCCACAGCAAATATTTCTTGCAAGAATGCATCACTCACTGTTACTGGTAAGACTCCATTGTTCAAAGCATTATTCTTAAAGATGTCTGCAAAGAAGCTAGACACCACTACTTTAAATCCATAATCCTGTATACTCCATGCAGCATGCTCTCTAGAAGATCCACATCCAAAGTTTTTTGCAGCTACTAGTATCTCACCACCATATTGTGGTTGATTTAATACAAAATCTGCTTTTGGTTTTGTTTCATCGTCGTTCTCGTATCTCCAATCTCTAAATAAGTTTTTTCCAAAACCCGTTTTAGTAGTTGCCTTTAAAAAACGCGCAGGGATAATCTGATCCGTGTCTACGTTTTCTATACGTAGCGGAACAAATCGGCTGGTTAGTTTTTGTAATGATTGCATAATATTCTTTTATATAATGTCTCTAATGTCTGTGATCTTTCCTGTTAATAATGCAGCAGCAGCTGTTAATGGACTTGCCAATAATGTTCTTGCACCAGCACCCTGTCTTCCTTCAAAGTTTCTGTTACTAGTACTTACACAATATTCTCCTGCAGGTATTTTATCTTCATTCATTCCTAAACAAGCACTACAACCAGCTTGTCTAATTTCTACTCCTGCATCTGCAAATATTTTATCTAATCCTTCTGCTTTAATTTGTTTAGCCACTTCTTGTGAACCTGGAACAACCAATGTTTTAATATTAGGATCCTTTTGTTTTCCCTTGATAATACTTGCCACCAATCTAAAATCTTCAATTCTTGAATTGGTACAAGATCCAATAAACACATGTTGTACAGGCATACCCAATAAACTTTGTCCAGCTTTTAATCCCATGTATTGTAAAGCCTTCTCATAGTTTTGTTTTTCTGTAGCATCTTTAAAGCTTTCTGTTGTAGGCAATGTTCCTCTTACAGATAATCCCATTCCAGGATTGGTTCCATAAGTAATCATTGGATCTATATCTTCTGCTTTAATATTTATTTCTAGATCAAACTTCGCATCTGCATCTGTATATAATTCCTTCCATGCACTAAGCTTTGCATCCCAATCTGCACCCTGAGGAGTAAATAATCTTCCTTTGATATAATCGAAGGTTGTTTGGTCTGGGGCAATCATTCCACCACGTGCACCCATTTCGATACTCATATTACAAATTGTCATTCTTGCTTCCATGCTTAATGCACGAATAGCAGATCCTGCATATTCTACAAAGTAACCTGTTGCACCACTTGCAGAGATTTGTGCAATGATATATAAAATAATATCTTTTGAAACCACCCCATTTTTTAATGCACCATCAATATTGATGCGCATTACTTTTGGTTTGGTTTGCATAATACATTGTGATGCAAATACCATTTCTACCTCACTGGTTCCAATACCAAATGCAATTGATCCAAATGCACCATGTGTAGATGTGTGACTATCTCCACATACAATGGTCATGCCTGGTTGTGTAATACCCAACTCTGGTCCAATTACATGCACGATACCTTGGTACTTGTGTCCTAATCCATATAATTCAACACCATGCTTTTTACAATTGTCTATCAATGTATCTACTTGGAACTTAGATAATGCATCTTTGATAGGCAATTCCTGATGCATAGTAGGTACATTATGATCCGCTGTTGCTACAATTTGTTGCGGTCTAAATAATTGTGCCCCTCTCTTCTCGATACCACTAAATGCTTGTGGACTTGTTACCTCGTGTATAAAATGCTTGTCGATATACACCACTGATGGTCCACCTTCGATTTGCTTTACCACATGCTGGTCCCAAATTTTTTCAAATAATGTTTTTCCCATAATGATTAATTATATGCTTCTGCCATTTCTTTTAAGTCTGCTTCTAATACTTCTTTTTTCTTATCTGCTATTTCTACAAATTTTGGATACAATTCATCAATTTGATTTCTTGTATATTGATAACCCATCTTATGTAATCTATGTGCTAATGCGCTTCTACCACTTCTAGCAGTTAATACAATCTTGCTATCTTCTGCACCTACTTCTGCAGGATTGATGATTTCATAAGTTTGTGCTTCTTTCAAAAATCCATCCTGATGAATACCTGATGAATGTGAAAATGCATTAGCACCCACAATGGCTTTGTTAGGTTGCACCATCATTCTCATAATATCAGAAACTTCTCTACTAATTGGATTTAATAATTTTGGATTGATATTAGTGTAAAAACCTAAATCTTTATGTTGTTGCAAAATCATCACTACTTCTTCTAATGCAGTGTTACCAGCTCTTTCACCCAATCCATTAATTGTACACTCAATTTGTCTTGCACCACCTATCACGCCTGAAATTGAATTAGCAGTGGCTAATCCTAGATCGTTATGACAATGACAAGACAAAATAGCTTTGTCAATATTTGGAACATGGTTACTTAGGTAAGCCATTTTTTCTTGATACTGATAAGGCAAACAATATCCAGTTGTATCTGGAATATTTAAAGTAGTTGCTCCTGCTTTCACAACGGCTTCAATTACTCTTGCTAAATATTCATTATCTGTTCTTCCAGCATCTTCTGCATAAAATTCTACGTCGTCTGTAAAATTTCTTGCAGTAGTAACTGCTTTCACTGCTCGCTCAATTATTTCTTCTCTGGTGCTATTGAACTTATGTTTGATATGCAAATCAGAAGTGCCAATACCTGTATGAATTCTAAAACGCTTTGCAGGTTTTAATGCTGCAGCGGCTACTTCGATATCATTTTGAACGGCTCTTGACAATCCGCAAACAACCGTATTTTTTAAGGTCTTGGCAATCTGATTTACTGATTCAAAATCTCCAGGGCTTGAAACTGGAAAACCAGCTTCCAAGATGTCCACTCCTAGCTCTTCTAGCTTTACTGCTAACTCTAATTTCTCCTTGGTATTTAATTTACAACCAGGCACCTGTTCACCATCTCTTAAAGTGGTATCAAATATGAATACTTTTTGGCTCATAGCATTGATTTACAATCGGTTATAGATACAAAACGGGCATTTAGCCCGCTTATTGTTCAAATTTACCCAATATCAACAAGTAATTCACATCATTTTTATGCCTAATTTACAATCTGTAAGGGGTGTTTTTTTTGTTTAATTGGTTGATTTTCAATAAATTGACCTCAAATTGGCTACGATGCCCAACCTAAGTTCGGATGCTTTATTTATTTTAATCAAATCCCTTGAAAAGGGGGAGAAGCGCAACTTTAAGTTGTTTGCCGCCCGTAATTCTGGGTCGGCCGACCTTAAAATTGTCCAGCTTTTTGATGCCTTAGATAAAATGCATTCATACGACGAGGAGGAATTGCTGCGTAAAAACGAGTCCATTCAAAAACAACAGCTCTCTAATTTAAAAGCGCATTTATACGATCAAATTCTATCTAGTCTGCGCATTTTAAAACAAAGTGAAAATATCGACCTACAAATTCACGAACAATTGGACCACGCTAAAATTTTATACAATAAGGGTTTATATATTCAAGCATTAAGGTTACTTGAAAAAATTAAACAATTAGCGAAACAAAATAATCAGGTCACTTATTTGCTACAGGTTTTGTTTTTAGAAAAGAAAATTGAATCGCTTCATATTACCAGAAGTATGCAAGACCGTGCAGAAAAATTAAGCACGGAAATGAATGAAGTGAATGAGCGTATTGAAATGATTACGGCTATTTCTAATTTGAGTTTACAATTATACGGCTGGTATATTCAACATGGGCATGCAAGAAATGATGAAGATAGAAAAGCAGTGGATGAGTTAATGAACAGTGGTGCGATTGAATTGGTGAAATCCTCTAAAGGTTTTTATGAAAGATTATATAGATACCAATGTTATTGCTGGTATGGATTTATCAATCAAGATTTTTTAATGCATTATAGGTATGCACAAAAATGGGTTGATTTATTTGAGAAGGAAGAACATATGCAGCAAATTGAATCTGCACAATATATTAAAGGATTACACAATTTAATTACTTCTTTATTTGATTTAAGAAACGTAGACAAGTTTAAAGAAACTATTGCTGTTTTAGAAAGAGTGATGGATACGCCGATTGTTGCAAACAACCAGAATAATAAAATTCAATCTTTTGTTTACTTATACATTGCTAAAATTAACCAACACTTTTTAGAAGGTAGCTTTAGTGAAGGTTTAGCGATGGTACCTTCAATGGAAGAAAAATTGAAGGAGATTGAAATGTATATGGATAGCCATAGAGTATTGGTTTTCTACTACAAGATTGCCTGCTTATATTTTGGCGCAGGCCAGGCTGACAAAGCGATTGACTACTTAAATAGAATAATTAATTGGAAGTTAAACCTGCGTGACGATTTACAATGTTATGCTAGATTATTACACCTGATTGCGCATTATGAATTAGGCAATATGGAGATTGTAAACTATTTATCTAAATCGGTTTACCGTTTTATGTCTAAGATGAATAATTTGGGTGCTGTGGAAGAAGTACTCTTTAATTTTATTAGAAAGTCTATTCAATCTGGAGGAGAAATAAATCAGTCTTTCCAAGATTTATTAAACACTTTACAACCATTAGAGAAAAACAAACTAGAAAGCCGCGCTTTCATGTATTTAGATATTATCTCTTGGTTAGAAAGTAGAATTCAAGGCAAGGATGTGCAAAGTGTTATCAGAGAAAAATTTAATTCAAGATCTTTCTAGTAATGAAATCATAGCCATCACCACTCCCTAACATTTTAAAAGGCTTGATGACTTTACCCCATTCTTTTTTTTGTTTATCCCAATCTAAGGGATCATATATTAAAGCATAAGATAATCCCCATACTTTAAATTTGCCTGCTTCTACAATGATTGCTGTAGACTCATCAATAGCTACGCCAATATTGCCGGGATTGTTTTCGATAACTGGTATTAAATCAAATTGTCTATTACGCGCCAACACATGTTGATCGATGGCTATATTTTTTACAAAAGAAAAAGCTGGTTGGAATGGATAAGGCTTGGTTAAATCTATTCTAGCATCTCCACCTACCAATAATGAACCCATAATAGTTGCTCCTGCAGAAGTACCCATAATCACTCCGCCTCTTTCTAATAATGCAATAAACTCTTTATATAGTTGGGTTCCACCATAAGCCGCCGCAATTAGATTCTGATCACCACCACCAAAAAATATTCCTTTGGCATTTCTAAGCAATTCGATATTTTTTGGATCGTCTGCTTTTACCTTGTCTCTGGTATGTATAGTACTTAAGTTAGTAAATCCTCTTGAAGTAAATTTTACTAGATGTCCGCCTTCTTTTATATACTCCTCATCTGTTGTAGCTGTAGGTATATACACGATAGGCTGGTCTTTACCACCACAGTAATTAGCAAAAAAAGTGAATAATGAATCTGGCATATTGCCACCACCTACAATGATTAATTTTCCCTTGTAATTATAAAAAGGATTTTCTTGTGCTATTGTTTTTTGTGTTAAACAAATAGAAACAAATAAAAGTATTCCAGCTAGAATAGATTTTTTAGTCATACTATTTTTTAATGGATTCAACAGGCTTATAAATACATCGTATCAATTTCTTTTTCAAAATTGGCAATGACATTCTTTCTTCTGATACTTAATTTAGGTGTCATTTCTTGTTTATCAATTGTAAACTCTCTTGGTATTAAAGTAAACTTCTTTACTTGCTCTACCTGATTAAATAATTTATTATACTCATCTACGATATCAGCTATCATAGTAAGCACCATCGAATTTTTTATAATCTCTTCGTTACTTGCGTATTCAATTCCATGATGTTTTGCCCACTCTTTTAATTTTGAAAAACCTGGAACAATCAATGCACTTACAAATCTTTTATTATCTCCTATCAATACAATTTGCTCTATGAAAGGACTTTCTTTCATTTTGTTTTCAATTGGCTGAGGTGCAACATATTTACCTCCACTAGTTTTGAATAACTCTTTCTTGCGATCGGTGATTTTTAAATATTGTCCATCTATTAGTTCTCCAATATCTCCTGTGTGTAACCAACCATCAATAATAGTTTCAGCTGTTAAATCTGGGCGCTTATAATAACCCTGCATCACACTTGGACCTGCTACACATATCTCTCCATCCGCTTCCAGCTTGTATTGTACGCCTTCTATGACATGTCCCACTGTACCAAATTTTGTACCGCCCGGTGTTCTTAAGTTGATACTTATAATTGGGCTATTCTCTGTTGGACCATATCCTTCATATACTGGAATCTGCGCTGCATTAAATATGCGCAATAATTTTACCTGACATGCAGCACCTCCCGTTACAATAAATTTTACATTACCTCCCAAACCTTCTCTCCACTTACTAAAAATTAATTTATTAGCTAATTTTAATTGTGTACGATACCACCAAGAACCTTGATGTAAATTATCATATTGTTCTCCCAATGCTACTGCCCAGAAAAATAATTTTCTTTTTACACCAGTTAAAGATTCACCAGTGATCATTATTTTTTCAAATACTTTTTCTAATAATCTTGGCACTGTAGAGAAGCCATCTGGTTTTATTTCTTTTAGGTTATCGCCAATGGTTTCAAGGCTTTCAGCATAATAGATGCTCATGCCACTATACATATAAATATAAGAAGCTACTTTTTCGAAAATATGATTCAATGGTAAAAAGCTCAATACTCTTTGATCTGGAGCATCTGGAAAAGGAAAACTTTTTTTACCGCATTGCAAATTATAATAAATGCTTTTATGCGTTAACATTACTCCCTTTGGTGTACCAGTTGTTCCTGATGTATAAATAAATGTCGCTACTTGATCTACTGGAATTTCTTTTTTAATGACTTCTACTTGATTCAATAAATCTGCATCCTGATTTAATAAGCTTGTCCAATGTTTTGCACCAGGGATATGATCGAATGTATATACTTCTTTCAAGCAAGGCACTTCTGCTTTAATAGACATTACTTTGTCATATAAGTCTTGATTGCTTGCAAACATGTATTGAACAGAAGCATCATTCAATATGAATTTTAATTCTAAGGGATTGGTAGTTGGATACACAGGCACCCAGATTAATCCAATTTGTTGCGCAGCTAAATCTGCTGTCAACCATTCTGGTCTATTGGAACTAATGATGGCAATTTTATCGCTTCCTTCTGCAGTATAGTCTTTACCCGATAAGCCAAGGGTTAACAAACCAGCACTTAACTGATTTACTGTAGTGGCAATTTCTTGCGTGGAGTATTTTCTCCAAACACCGTTTTCCTTTGCAGCCAACATATCCTCCTGAGGGAAATGTTTTAATTGATGGTCGATACAATCGAAGAGTCTTTTGATTTCCATAGTCAAGCAATTGACTAACAAAATACAAAAAAAACCCGACCAAAGGCTTGGTTACTTTTCTATTTAAGGAAAAATTTAGTAAATCAAATTGGTCAATAAGCCATCTCTTAATTTTGGCTCGAACCAAGTACTTTTTGGTGGCATTACTTCACCCGCATCAGCAATGTTGAACAATTGATCGATGGTTACGGGGTATAAACTAAACGCAACTGCCATTTCTCCACTAGCTACTCTTTTTTCAAGTTCTGTTAAACCACGAATACCTCCTACAAAATCGATTCTCTTATCTGTTCTTTGATCTTGGATGCCTAAAATTTTTGCTAAAATATTGTCTGATAAAATAGTTACATCTAATACACCTATAGGATCTGCATCATTATAAGTACCTGGCTTTGCTATTAAGCTATACCATTGATTTTGTAAATACATACCAAAGCTATGTAATTGTGTAGGCTTATAAGCGGTATCCACTTTTGTTACAGTAAATTGATTTTCTAAAGCTGTTACAAATGCTTCAACACTATGTCCATTCAAATCTTTTACTACACGATTATAATCCATAATGTGTAATTGATTAGAAGGAAACAAAGTAGTTAAAAAATAATCGGCACTCTCTGGTGCAGCTAATTTTACTTTTGCTGCTGATGCTGCTCTATGATGTCCATCTGCGATATAAGTACAAGGAACTTCTTTTTCAAATAATTGAGTGATTTGATCAATGATAGTTTCATCACTCACTGCCCAAACAGTATGTTGAATACCATCTTCTGCAGTAAAATCATAGACTGCATTTTTTGTAGTTTTCCATTTATCTATCAATGCATCTATAGAAGCTTGATTGCGATACGCCAAAAACACATTGCCTGTTTGTGCTCCAGAAGTCTTGATATGATTGATTCTATCTTGTTCTTTCTCTGGTCTTGTAAACTCGTGCTTCTTAATGATATCATTATTATAATCATCGATACTACTTACACATACCAAACCAGTTTGTGCACGACCGTCCATGATTAATTGATAAATATAATAGCAAGGTTTAGATTCTTTAAACAACACTTCTCTTTGTAAGAAAGCATTTAAATTTTCTAATGCTAAATCATATACTTGTTTGCTATGAATATCTACAGTATCTGGTAAATCTATTTCACTCTTAGTGATATGTAAAAAAGAAACTGCATTGCCTACTGCTTCTTGTTTTGCTTCTGCACTATTCAATACATCGTAAGGTTTACTTGCAACTTGTTTTGCTAATTGTGGCTGAGGGCGCACTGCTTCAAAAGGTCTAATTTTTGCCATGGGCGCAAATATCGGATTTTTTAAGGACTCTTTAAGAGAAGTTCTTGATTAATTCACAAAATGCTTGAACACTTGATAAAGGCATAGCATTATACATGCTCACTCTAATACCTCCAACAGTTCTATAGCCTTTAACACCAATCATTCCATTTTGTTTACATATGTCTAAAAATGCTGCTTCTTTATTTTGATCTTTCAAAAAGAAAACTGCATTCATAATACTTCTATCTTCTTTTTTGATAGGACAATAAAAATGTTCAGAAGCGTCAATGGTGTTGTATAATAATTCAGCTTTAGCCAAATTTCTTTTTTCCATTTCTGCTAATCCGCCTTCTTTTTCTATCCATCTTAAAGTCAATAAACTTACATAGATAGAAAATACTGGTGGTGTATTTAATAAAGAACCTGCTTCAATATGTTTTTGATAATCTAGTATTGCTGGAATTTTTCTATTGGTTTTTCCTAATAAAGATTTTTTTACTACTACCATTGTTACTCCTGCTGCTCCCATATTTTTTTGAGCACCTGCATAAATCAAATCAAATTGATGAAATGGCGTAGGTCTACAAAATATATCCGAGCTCATGTCGCCCACTAATGGAACGCCTAATTGTGGGTAGCTATGCCATTGTGTTCCCTCCACTGTATTATTAGTGGTAATATGCAAATAGCTTGTATTTGCAGGTAGTTTCAGGTCTTTAATTAAATAAGTATGCTTGTCTGTATTAGTATCTGCCACTACTTCTACAGGACCAAAGATCTTTGCTTCTTTCACTGCTTTATTTCCCCAAACACCATTATCACATATAGCAGCTAATCCATTTTCATCTAATAAATTCATTGGCACTTGCATAAACTGCATGGTTGCGCCACCTTGTAAAAACAATACCTCATACTCATCACCAATTCCCATTAATCTTTTTACAATTATTTTTGCTTCTTCTACTACTGCAACAAAATGTGTTGTACGATGTCCTATTTCTAAAATAGATAATCCTGTGTCATTGAAATTATTAATGGCTTTAGCTGCTTGATCTAATACTTCTTGAGGTAATATAGAAGGGCCCGAATTAAAATTGTGCAATTGCATTTGTAGTTAATTTTTATGAATGCTCATTATTCTCATCAACCGTTGTAACACCACCTGAAATAGCATACTTCATCGCCTCAGCAGCATTAATACTTTTTGGTAATTTTTTTACATTAGTTTTAGGTACTATAAATGTAATTCCTGAAATCGCATAACTATGAGGTACATAAACTGTAACATGATCCGGTAAACCTAGATGATCAGCACTCTTTTGTGTGATGAATGCAATTCGCCAAATATCATTTCCATCAATGGATATCAAAACTGGAACATCAAATTTTTTCTTATTCCCTGCAAATGCTTCCAAGAAATCTTTTACCGAAGAGTAGATGATTTTAATTCCAGGTGTACGCTCTAATACTTTATCAAAAACAGAAACCAATCGCTCCATAAAATATAAAGAGCTTAACCAACCTACTATAAATACCAAAGCAATTACCACTAAAAATCCAAGACCGGTTACTTTGGGGATTTGACCATTTACTGCAGCAAACTTAATTGGAAATAATACGTTCAAAAGATTAGGTAAGAAATTATCTACCCAATTAAATAAGCTCACAATTACCCAAACGGTTACTCCTATTGGTGCCAATACCACGATTCCTTGAAAAAAGAACTGGGCTAAGGCTGCTAAAAGCTGTTTTCTTCTGATTTTATCCCTGAAACTGGGCATTTTGAATGTATTTAAGACCAAATTTCGCCCTTTTTTACCATTTGTCATAAATAAATAAATATTCATCTAGGAAACTTTGTAAACCAAAATAGTTTCCATAGTTTTGCGCCTTCAAATCAAGTTATGGAAAATCGTATTTTATTGAAAGCTAGGGAGTTAGTTGTTAGAAATGGGGCACGATATGTTACTATGGACGTCTTAGCCAATGAATTAGGCATTAGCAAGAAGACTATTTACCAGTTTTATGCGGATAAAGATGCCCTAATCTCTTCCGTAATTGATTTTGAATTAGAAGAACAAAATTTAAGGCTAAAAAATAGTCAAGCATTGGCAGAAAATGCCGTGCATGAAATGTTTATGTTATTGGAAGACATTCAAACCATTTTCAGAAACATGAATCCTTTGACTATTACCGAATTGGCTAAATACCATGTAGATGCTTTTAAGAAAATTGAAGATCATAAAAATGTATTTATGCACGGAGTGATTATCTCTAATTTAAAAAGAGGTATTGAACAAGGTGTTTATAGAAAAGATATTGATCCTGAAATTTTAGCAGCCTACAGACTTGAAACAGGCTTTATAGCATTTAACCCTTCTATCTTCCCATTAAACAAACATGATATTGGTAAAGTGAATGTTCAAATCATGGAACATTTTATTTATGGTGTAATGTCTACTAAGGGTTTAGAATTAATGGAGAAATATAAAGAAGAAAAATTAGCAGGAAAAGATAAGAGTTTGGATGAAGAATTTATTAACAGAATAACAAGCAAGCAATAAAATATATGAAACAAGTATTCCTTTTCATTTTGGGAACCATGAGCATTGCACAGTCAATGGCTCAAACCGAAATTCCTAACATTCATCAATTTAAATTAGATGATTGTGTGGTGTATGCACAAAAAAATAATGTGCAAGTTAAAAATGCATTACTAGCAATTGATGCACAAGTACAAACTAACAGAGAGATTGGCGCAGCCGCTTTTCCTACTGTTATGACAAGTACTAGTGTTATGGATTACACTAAGATTCCAGTTAGCTTATTACCTGCACAGATTTTTGGTGGAGCTGCTGGAACATTTATTCCAGTGCAGTTTGGTACAAAGTTTAATGCTAACTATGGCGCTAACTTTTCTCAGTTATTATTTGATGGTCAGGTATTTATTGCTTTACAAGCAAGAAGTACTTCTTTAGAAATGCAAAGAAAGAACGCTGCATTGACTGAGGAAAATATCAAAGCAAATATCTATAAGATATACTATCAATTGTCTGCAAGTAGAACTCAATTAAATATCTTGGATGCCAATATTGAAAGATTAAACAAATTGGCTCATGATGCTGAAATCATGTACAAGAATGGTTTTGCTGAAAGATTAGATGTTGATAAAGTAAATGTTCAGTTGAATAATTTACAAACAGAGAAATTGAAAGCAAATAACGCTGTAGCTATTGGTTATATGGGCTTGAAAATGTTAATGGGTATGCCTGTTAAAGATAGCTTAGTATTAACTGATGTTATCAATGAAAAAGATTTAACAGGAGATGTATTAGTAGAGAACGAATTTCAATATGCATTGAGAAAAGATTTTCAATACTTAACAACTTTGAAAAAATTAAGTGAGTATAATGTGAAACGTTACCAATTAAGCAATTTGCCTACTGTAAGTGTTTCAGGCGCATATACAAAAAATGCTCAACGTTCAAAGTTTGATTTCTTCGAAGGCGGTAATTGGTTTACTACTTCATTTTTTAATCTAAATGTAAGCTTACCTATTTTTAATGGTGGTGCTACAATGGCAAGAATTAGAAGAACAAGAATTGAATTGCAACAAGTTTCCAATCAAATGGAAGCGATGAAGAATAATATTGACAACGAGATTACACAAGCTAAATTAAATTACATCTCTTCTGTAGCAACTGTTCAGTTTCAAAAGAAGAATATGCAATTAGCCGAAACAGTATACGCTCAAACAAAAAAGAAGTTTGAAACAGGTACAGGTTCTAATACTGAGATCTCTGCTTCTCAAGCAGACCTCGTTAGTGCTCAAAACAATTACATGAATGCATTATATAGTGCATTGATTGCAAAAGTAGATTTCTTAAAAGCAACAGGTAAATTATAATAAATACAACATTTAAAAAAAATAACAATGAAACATATATCAAAATTATTCTTCTTATCTATCCTAGCATTAGTAGTGGCTTGTGGTGGTAATGACAATAGTATCGAAGCTAAAAAAGCAAGTTTAGAGCAATTGAAAAAACAAGCTTTAGACTTAAATGCACAAATTGCTACGCTTGAAAAAGAATTAACAAAAAGTGGCGCTGGCGCTACTGCTCAGGCTGTAATGGTAAATATTGCACCAGTGACTGCTCAAGATTTTAATCACTTTATTGAAATACAAGGTAAGATTGAATCTGAGAGTGTTTCTTTTGTAACACCAAGAGCTGGTGGCGGTCAGGTGAAAGCTATTTTTGTTAAAAGAGGTGATAGAGTTGTAAAGGGTCAAGTACTATTACAATTAGATAACTCTATGATTAAACAAAGCGTTGCAGCTGCTACTCAAAATATAGAAACAGTTAAAGCTCAAGCAGCTTTAGCTAAATCAGTATATGAAAAGCAAAAGAATTTATGGGAGCAAAATATTGGTAGTGAAATTCAGTTATTAACTGCTAAAACAAATGCTGAAGCTTTAGCAAGTCAATTAAAGGCTGCCTTGGAGCAATTAGGTATGGCGAAAGATCAATTAGCCTATACTTCTGTTCGTAGTGATGTGGATGGTGTTGCTGAAGAAGTAAATATTAAAGTGGGTGAAATCTTCATGGGCGCTGGACAATTAAAAGTGGTTAATACTGATCATTTGAAATTAACTAGCCAGGTTCCAGAAAACTATGCTGGTAAAGTAAAATCTGGAACAGATGTGACTTTATTTTTTCCTGACTTAAATAAATCAATAGATACTAAATTATCTGTTGTAGGTAACGTAATTGATCCTTTAAGCAGAAGCTTTTTTGTAGAAGCTAAATTACCAGTAGACAAAAATTTCCGTCCTAACCAATTGGCTCAGGTTAAAATCAAAGACTATACTAAAAAGAATGCTATTAGTATTCCAATCAATATTGTACAAAATGATGATAAGGGTAAGTTTGTTTATGTAGCCGCTACAGAAAATGGCAAATTAATTGCTCGTAAAAGAGTAGTAACTATTGGAGAGTTTTATGCGAATACTATTGAAATCTTATCTGGTTTAAGCGCAGGCGAGCAAGTAGTTACAGAAGGATATCAAAATTTATACGACGGTCAAAGCCTAACTATAAATAGTAACAAGTAGTTAATAATCATTATTTAAAAAGCACAATCGATCTATATGTCGACAATTAATAAAATAAAAGAGAAGTTTAAAGAGTTTGGACCTACTTCTTGGAGTATCACTAATAAAACATCTATCTATTTATTGATGTTGTTTATTAGCCTAGGTGGTATCTACCAATTCTTGACACTTCCAAAAGAACAATTTCCAGAAGTAGTTATCCCTACTATGTTTGTTCAAACAGTGTATGTAGGTAACTCCCCTAAAGATATTGAGAACCTTGTAACTCGTCCATTAGAGAAACAAATTAAAAGTATTAGTGGAGTGAAGATCAATAAATTCACTTCTTCTTCTCAGCAAGATTTCTCTTTAATCACTGTTGAGTTTAGTACAGATGTTAAAACAGATATTGCTTTACAAAAAGTCAAGGACGCTGTAGATAAGGCTAAGGGTGAATTACCTAATGATCTTACACAGGAACCTCGTGTAATGGAATTAAATATCAGTGATCAACCTATTATGTTTGTGAATATTAGTGGTAATTACAATACTGTTCAAATTAAAAAATATGCTGACGATTTAAAAGATAAATTAGAAGGTATTGCTCAAATCAATAGAATTGATTTAGTAGGTGCACCAGAAAGAGAGTTTCAAATTAATGTTGACAATTACCGTATGCAAACTGCTGGTATCACATTTGATGATATTAGTGCTGCTATACAAAGAGAGAACCTTGACTTATCTGGTGGATTATTAGATGTAGGAAATATGCAACGTAATCTTCAATTAAAAGGTCAGTTAAAAAGCGCGAATGATATTGCTAATATTATTGTTCGTAATACCAATGGCGCTCCTATCTATTTAAGAGATGTTGCAAAAATTACTGATACTATTAAGAATACTGTAAGCTTTGCTCGTTTAGATGGTAAGAATGTACTTACATTAAATATTATCAAGCGTAATGGTGAAAACCTTATTGCTACTTCTGACGCTGTGAAGAAAGTAGTGGAAGAAGCTACTCTTAATGATTTTCCAAAAGACCTTAAAGTGGTTATTTCTGGTGATCAAAGTATTCGAACAAAAAGTTCTTTCACAGAATTAGTAAATTCTATTGTAATTGGCTTCGTATTAGTATTGGTAGTATTGATGTTCTTTATGGGTGTTACCAATGCCTTCTTTGTGGCATTGTCTGTTCCATTAAGTATGTTTGTTGCCTTTGTATTTTTACCCGCAGGTGATTTAGTAGTAGGCTCTCATATTACTTTAAACTTTATGGTGTTGTTTGCATTACTATTTGGTTTAGGTATTATTGTGGATGATGCGATTGTGGTAATTGAAAATACACATCGAATTTTTGTTCAAGGAAAAGGAAAGCTTACAGCAACTACATCGGCTAAGATGGCTGCAGGTGAAGTATTCATTCCAGTATTAGCTGGTACGGTTACCACTTTAGCGCCTTTCTTCCCATTATTGTTTTGGCCTGGTATCATTGGTAAGTTCATGGTGTATTTACCAGCAATGTTGATATTTACTTTGGCTGCATCTTTGGTAGTAGCCTTTATCATGAACCCTGTATTTGCTGTGGACTTTATGAATCACGACGACGACGCCTCTGCAGAAGAACCTAAGAGCGCGATTTTCAAAAAGAAGAATTTTTGGATTCCGGTAGCTATAGGTATTTTATTAGATGTGTCAGGATTCACTTTCTTAGGAAACTTATTAATCTTCATCATGATACTTGTTGTTGCTAATAAGTATTTCATTAATGATATGATTATTAGTTTCCAAACCAAGACACTTCCAAAAATGATGGATTTGTATGAAACTGGTTTGAGAAGAGCACTGAACGGATGGAGACCAGTGAAATTATTGATTGGTACTTTTGTTTTATTGATATTATCTTTTGTAATCTTGGGAATTAGTGTTGCCACTGGTAGAGTGGGGATTGAATTTTTCCCTAAAGGAGATCCTAACCAAGTATATGTATATTTAAAATTACCTTCTGGTACTAATGTAAACTATACAGATTCTGTAACAAGATTATTAGAAGCCAAAGTGAATAAGGTTTTAGATAATGATAAAACCAAGAATCCTTTAGTAGAAAGTATTATTAGTAACGTAGCCGTGGGTGCAGGTGACCCAATGAGAGGTGATAGAACTACTCGTTCCGAATTGGGTCGTATTCAGATAAATTTTATAGAATTTGAAAAGCGTCACGGAAAATCAACTGAACCATACCTAGAAAGTTTAAGAAATGAATTAAAGGGTGTACCTGGTGCAGAAATCTCTATTGACCAAGAAGCTAGTGGACCTCCAACTGAACCACCAGTTAATATTGAAATTCAAGGAGAAGACTTTGATAACTTAGTAAAAACCGCTGTGGGCTTAAAGAACTACTTAGATGCTGCACAAATTCCTGGTATCAATGTATTAAAGATGGATGTGGATTTACAAAATCCAGAATTGACTTTAACTATTGATAGAGACCGCGCTTTAGCAGAAGGTGTGAGCAGTGCTCAGGTGGGTATGCAAATTAGAACTGCTTTATTTGGTAAAGAAGTTTCTAAAATTAAAGATGGTAAAGAAGAATACAAGATTCAATTAAGAAGTGAAGAGCTTCAAAGAAATAATTTGGTTGACTTATTAAACATGCGTTTATCTTTCAGAGATATGGCAGCTGGTGGTATGGTAAAAAACATTCCTATTAGTAGTTTAGTAAAAGTAGAGCCAACTACTACATTAGGTAGTATTAAGAGAAAGAATCAAAAAAGATTAATTCAATTAAGCTCGAATGTATTGATGGATAAAGGATATAACCCTACAAAAGTAAATGCTGCTATTGCTCAATACATTTCTAATTTCAAAGGTATTGCTGATGGTGTAACAGTTAAGCAAACTGGTGAAAATGAACAACAATTAGAAACTGTAGCCTTCTTAGGTAAAGCATTAATTATTGCATTGATGTTAATATTATTCACTTTAGTATTACAGTTTAATTCTGTATCTAAATCAGTGATTATTTTAACAGAGATCTTGTTTAGTATTATCGGTGTGTTCTTAGGTTTCTCTATTTTTGGAATGACAGTATCTGGTGTAATGACAGGACTGGGCATTGTGGGATTAGCAGGTATTGTAGTGAAGAATGGTATCTTGGTAATTGAATTTGCAGATGAGTTAAGATCTAGAGGATATAAAACAAAAGAAGCTGTAGTTCAAGCTGGTAAAACAAGAATTATTCCAGTAATGTTAACTGCATTAGCAGCGATACTTGGTTTTATTCCAATTGCTGTTGGATTCAATATCAACTTCGTAACCTTATTCAGTGAGTTAAATCCACATATCTTCTTCGGTGGTGATAATGTTGCTTTCTGGAAACCATTAAGCTGGACATTAATCTTTGGACTGATCTTTGCATTCTTTATGACACTATTTATTGTACCTGGAATGTACTTGATAGCAGAGCGCTTAAAAAGACCAATGCGTCGTCATTTTGGTGGAAAGTGGATTAGCATGTTGGGAATTCCTCCTTTAACATTCATCTTTATTCCTTTAATGTTCGTAACAACATGGATTCAAAGAAAGAATGTTGCTAGAAGAAAAGCAAAGAATGATACAGATGCAACTTTTAATGGATCTTGGTTCTAAATAAGACCAGCTCCTTCAGAAATAGCAACGATATAATGTTGTAAAGATTTCTGAAACATATTTTGATAAGAGGCCACTAGCTTTTCTACAACGGAAGCGGTGGCCTCTTTCTTTATTAGGTTGATCGTACAACCACCAAATCCACCCCCCATCATTCTAGCACCAATCACATTGGCATTATCCTGTACTTCGTTCACTAAGTAATCTAGTTCAGAACAACTTACTTCATATAATGAAGATAGGCCTTTATGTGTAGCAAACATTTTTTGTCCAAATGCTATTAGATCTCCTTGCTGTAAATTAATAGCTGCTGCTTGTGTTCTTTCAATTTCTTCTATCACATACTTACAGCGATTATATACTTTTGGATACTGATTTTTATTGATCATCTCTTCTAGTATATCCAGGCTTGCATCTCTTAAACTATTTACTGAAGAATATTTAACTTTTATTAAGTCAATCCCTTGCTCACATTCTATTCTTCTTGTATTGTATTCGCTACTCGCTAAAGCATGTTTGATTTGTGTATCTAATAATACAATATCATATTCCTCTAGATTCAATGGATAATACTGGTAGTCCATTGTTTTACAATCTAATAATATTACTTGATCTTTCTTCCCAAACATGCTAGCAAATTGATCCATGATACCACATAAAACCCCCGCATATTCATGCTCTGCAGTTTGTGCCATCTTGGTTAATTGCATTCTTTCAAAACCAAACTCAAATAGTTCATTCATGGCAAAAGCCACTGCACACTCAATAGCTGCAGAACTTGACAAACCCGCACCAATGGGCACATCGCTTTTTAAACGAATTATGAATCCCGTAGGTAGTGTTACTAGCTTTTGAAATTGCACAATTACACCAATGATATAATTGGCCCAGTCTTTGGAAGACTTGGTAATGTTATCTAAACTTAATAAGTAGGAGTCTTGTAGATCTTCTGCAAATAAATGTATCTCCCTGTCTGCTCTTTTTTCAATATATACAATTGCTGCTTTTTGTATAGCAGCAGGCATTACAAACCCTTCATTATAATCAGTATGCTCTCCGATTAAATTTATTCTTCCCGGAGCTTTTACTGTAAGGTGTTGCATGATTAAATTATGCGAAAATTTTTAGAAACTCAGTTGATTGGACAATCTCTTTAATTCAATCTCTGCAATTTTTGCTGTAAACTGTAAGCTTGTCAATCTGAATCCTGCAGCTTCAAAACTTTGCTGTGCTTGTTTTACATCCACCATAGTCGCTTGACCTAATTGATACTTTTGCATAACCAAGCCTAATAATTCTTGAGACATTGTATAATTTTCTTGCTCTATAGGTGTTTGCTTGATACTGTTTAAATAGTTCTTATAGGTTTTAAATAACTCTGTATTTAAATCTAATGTTGCATTCTCTAATTGTAGTTTAGCAGAATTGGTTGCAATCTTAGCATTATTATATGCTCTCTTGCTTGCTCCCCCATTGTAGATAGGCAATGCAAGATTTACGCCAATGAATGGACCATAGCTTTCATTTAATAATATAAATCCAGCACCATTTTTATTACTACTATAAGTGTATCCAGTATTTGCTCTTAGCGTTGGATACATTGTTGCTCTAGATTCTTTTTCTATAAATTGGTTAACATTCACCAATTGTTGTGCAGATTGTAATAATGGATGATCTTTCATCTTTGCTTCTACATCAGCCATTTGTATTTTTTGATCTACAATAATATTGTCGTCTAAAATATAATTAGAACTTACAGGAACAACCATACTATTATATAAATCTGCTTTTGCTTGATCTATTACTACTAATTGATTTTGCTTAGCTTGTAATAATGCATTTAAATCTATATTAGACTGTAATACATCTGCTTGATTAGCTACTCCCACCTGCTGTCTTGTTTTAACTATAGAAACTCTTTGCTCAGATGCTTCAATAGATTTAAGAATGGTTTTCAAATAAGCTTCCTGTCTTACTACATTATAATATTGTTGCATTACAATACTACTTGTATTCAACAGTTGATTTTGTAATGTTGCTGCAGTTTGTTTTTCTATACTTGCTAGTCTATCTTTTGTTGCAGCTACTCTAAAACCATTAAATAAGATCATGCTTACATTCAAAGTTCCGTTTACAGTAGTTCCTTCAACACCGCTTCTGGTGGTATTTCTTGAAGGATCGGGAAAAGTTTGATGAATAGTGGATTGCGTATTATTATTGTTTGCTGTACTTGAAACAGTTGGCAAGCCCCCTGCTATACCATAGCTATTATTATTTTTTGCAACGGCTACATTGTTTTCCACCAATTTAATATCGTAGCTATTTTGAACAGCTATTTTAACAGCATCAGATAAACTTAATTTTTCTTGTGCAGTAATAAGATTGCTAAATGCAACCGCCAATACTAATAATAGAACTCTATTTTTTTGCATACAATATGATTATTGAACCAATGTACCTACTGATTCACCTTTTACAATTTTAATTAAGTTACCTTCTTTGTTCATATCAAAAACAATGATTGGTAACTTGTTTTCCATACACAATGTGAAAGCAGTCATATCCATCACTTTCAGATTCTTAGATATACATTCTTGGAAACTTATGGTTTCAAACTTTTTAGCATTTGGATTTTTCTCTGGGTCTGCGTCGTAGATACCATCTACTCTTGTACCTTTTAAAATCACATCGGCCTTCATTTCAATTGCTCTTAATGAGCCTGCTGTATCTGTTGTAAAATATGGATTTCCTGTACCAGCACCGAAAATCACAACTCTTCCTTTCTCTAAATGTCTTAATGCTTTTCTTCTAATATATGGTTCAGCCACTTGCTCCATATTGATAGCTGATTGCAATCTTGTATATACACCGATTTTTTCCAACATAGCTTGGATAGCCATAGCATTGATAACGGTTGCCAACATTCCCATATAATCTCCATGTGCTCTTTCGATACCGCTATCTGCCTCATTCATTCCTCTGTAAATATTTCCTCCGCCAATCACAATGGCAACTTCTATACCCAAAGCCACTAACTCTTTTATCTCATTGGCATATTGCTCGATAATCTTTGGATTGAATGGATCTCCATTTCTTTCATTTCCTAATAAAGCTTCCCCAGATAATTTCAATAAGACGCGTTTGTACTTTGGCTGCATAGTTAGACAGATTTATACTTGCAAGATACAAATTTTGAATAAGCTTTTTAAGGTTTTATATGAATGGAAAATAGGCCTATGGGCTAATAAATGCACAAAGCCCCCGTTTATGGGGGGCTTTGAAAAAATCATTAGAGTAGGAAGAATAAAAAAAGTATATTCTTACCTTTTTTATTCTTATCCTAAAGCTACACGCTTAAATTCTGTTACTTTGATTGCACCGTCAACAGATTTAATGTATTCGCCTACTGACTTAGAACCATCTTTTACGAAAGCTTGTGCTAATAAGGTTTGCTCTTTAAAGAAAGCACCAATCTTACCTTCAGCAATTTTAGCAATCATATCTTCTGGTTTACCAGCCATCTTAGGGTCTTCTTTCATTGTATCAATGATGATCGCTCTCTCACGCTCTACAGTTTCTGCAGGAACTGATTCTGGATCAACTGCTACTGGATTCATTGCAGCAATTTGCATTGCCAAGTCTTTACCTAATTCTGCGTTAGCAGTTGTTAAAGCTACTAATACACCCATTCTGTTTGCACCATGAATATAAGAAGCAACATAAGGAGCATCTACTCTTTCAAATTTAGCAATACCGATTTTTTCACCGATAGAAGCTAATTTATCATTGATTAAGTCTGATACTTTTAATCCGTTAACAGATACTTCATTTAATTCTTCAGCAGTTTTTACATTGTTTGCAACTGCAGCATCAGCAATGCTTTGTGCAAATGCAACGAAGTCTGCGTTCTTAGAAACGAAATCTGTTTCACAAGAAATACATACTACAAAACCTGTTTTGTTATCAGCAGAAGTTTGTGCAATGATTACACCTTCTTTTGCTTCACGATCGCTACGCTTTGCAGCAACTTTTTGTCCTTGCTTACGTAACCAATCAATTGCAGCTTCAAAATCTCCGTTTGTTTCTGTCAATGCTTTACGGCAATCCATCATTCCGGCACCTGTAGCTTGACGTAATTTATTAATGTCTTGTGCTGTTATTGCGCTCATATAATTATTTTTAAAATTGTCTATTAATATTTAGTTAATACAAGAGAGATTAAATAAATACAATTGGGTCATCAACACCTTATTTAAGATGTCAATAACCCAATTGGGATATTTAATTATTTTCTAACTGGACCACGAGCACCAGTAGTAGTACGACGCTTAGGAGCACCTGGAGCAGATGTACCAGCACCACGCTTAGCTCTTCCGCCTTCAGCGTTTGCTTCAGCTTCCATTCTCTTAGCTTTTGCTTCTAATTCGTTGTTACCTTCTTCTACTTCACCTTCATCATCTTTAGATGCTTGACGCTCAGCCAAACCTTCTGCGATTGCTGCAGTGATATAGTTAGTAATGATAGCAATAGATTTTGTAGCATCATCATTTGCAGGAATAGAGAAATCTACTTTATTTGGATCACAGTTTGTATCAACCATACCAAATGTTTGAATTCCTAAACGCTTAGCTTCTGCTAATGCAATATGTTCGTGACCGATATCAACTAAGAATAAAGCTGCTGGTAAACGACCTAATTGTGCGATACCACCTAATACTTTTTCCATTTTATCTTTATCACGACCTAATGTTAAACGCTCTTTTTTAGTTAAGCTGTCTGCGCTACCATCGTTCAACATTTTTTCAATGCTTTGCATTTTCTTAACGCTCTTACGAACAGTATTGAAGTTAGTTAACATACCACCTAACCAACGCTCAGTTGCATAAGGCATGTTTACTTTCTTTGCACACTCACTTACAATTTCTTTTGCTTGTTTCTTTGTAGCAACAAACATAATTTTCTTACCGCTCTTTGCAATTTGCTTCAAAGCTGCAGCAGTCTCTTGTAAATGATCTACAGTTTTATTTAAATCAATGATGTGGATACCTTTCTTCTCAGCGAAGATATAAGGTAACATCTTTGGATTCCACTTCTTTTTAAGGTGACCAAAGTGTACGCCAGCTTCCAAAAGTTGCTGTTGAAGTGAAGTATTATTTTCCATTTGTATAAGTTGTAATAATGAATTAATGTATAATTTATCTTTCGATTAACGCTTGCTAAATTGGAAGCTTCTACGTGCCTTCTTGTGACCGAACTTCTTACGTTCAACACTTCTTGGATCACGCTTCAATTGTCCAGCAGCTTTTAATGTTGGACGAACTTCAGGATTCAATTCAACTAATACGCGAGCAATACCTAATTTGGCTGCTTCTGCTTGACCTTTCATACCACCACCTGTTGCGTTAATTACGATATCGTATTTACCTTCAACACCAGCAGCTTTTAAAGGAGCTTCAACTTGATTTTGTAAGTATACTAAAGGAAAGTAAGCTTTGTAATCTTTGTCATTAACGGTAATTTTTCCAGTACCCTTGCTAACGAAGACACGTGTTACTGCTTCTTTACGACGACCTACTGCATTTGTTTGCTTTTCCAT
>Ga0222712_10001644_pt1 | contig 27098 bp, 18 predicted proteins | sample C33_657DmetaG_FD_165043 | JGI IMG/M metagenome (GOLD analysis project Ga0222712, IMG submission 165043) | Estuarine water microbial communities from San Francisco Bay, California, United States - C33_657D | ecosystem: Environmental > Aquatic > Marine > Unclassified | place: USA: California... | reverse complement strand
TTCAGAATTAGATCCAAAGATTAAATCAACTCTTGTTCCAGTAAATTTAAGTTTACCAGAAGCACGATCTACTCCTTCAAAAATTCCTTTAGTAGCACTCTCTTTCCAAGTAGTACTAAAGTCAATTAAGTTAGTGAAGAAATCATTGCTTAAAGTTTCAGGCATATCTGTGAATACACCATGCTTAGAACCATCATAGTTTGTATTCAATACACGCATCCCTCCTACTAAAACAGTTAATTCAGGAGCAGTTAAAGTTAATAACTGAGCCTTATCAATTAACATTTCTTCTGGTGATACCATTGTTCTTGCTTTGATATAATTTCTGAATCCATCAGCGATTGGTTCTAATACTGCAAAAGAAGCAACATCTGTTTCAGCTTCTGAAGCATCTGCTCTACCTGCAGTAAATGGAACTTTAATATCATGACCAGCATTCTTAGCTGCTTTCTCAATGGCTGCAACACCACCTAATACAATTAAGTCAGCCATAGATACATGCTTAGCACCAGTATTAAATGCTTTTTGAATTGCTTCCAATGCATCTAATACTTTAGTTAATTGAGCAGGATTATTAGCAGCCCAATATTTTTGAGGAGCTAATCTAATTCTTGCACCATTCGCACCACCTCGTTTATCAGATCCACGGAAAGTAGATGCAGAAGCCCATGCAGTTGAAACTAATTCACTAATAGATAAACCAGCAGATAAAATTGTTGATTTTAAATCTGCGATATCTTTATCGTCAATATTTGATTTAGTTGCAGCAGGAATTGGATCTTGCCAGATTAACACTTCAGAAGGAACTTCTGGTCCAGTGTAACGAGAACGAGGTCCCATATCACGATGTGTTAATTTAAACCAAGCTCTTGCAAATGCATCAGCAAATTGATCTGGGTTTTCGTAAAATCTTTTTGAAATAGGTCCATAAGCTGGATCTAATCTCAAAGCCAAATCAGTAGTCAACATTGTTGGAGCATGCTTCAAGCTTGGATCATGTGCATCAGGCACTGTTCCTGCACCTGCACCAGCTTTAGGTTTCCATTGATGTGCACCTGCTGGGCTCTTTGTTAATTCCCACTCAAAGCCAAATAAGTTTTCAAAATAATTATTGCTCCATTGTGTAGGCGTAGTTGTCCATGCACCTTCTAAACCACTTGTAATAGTATTAACGCCGTTACCAGAACCCATAGTATTCTTCCAACCAGTACCTTGCTCTTCAATGCTTGCAGCTGCAGGTTCTTTACTTACATATTTTCCTGGATCACCTGCACCATGTGTTTTACCAAAAGTGTGTCCACCTGCAATTAATGCAACAGTCTCTTCATCATTCATGGCCATTCTTGCGAATGTTTCACGAATATCTTTTGCAGAAGCAATTGGATCAGGATTACCATTAGGCCCTTCTGGATTAACATAAATTAAACCCATTTGCACAGCAGCTAATGGATTTTCTAAATCTCTATCACCAGTATATCTTTTATCACCTAACCACTCACGTTCTTTACCCCAATACACATCTTCTTGTGGTTCCCAAACATCTTCTCTACCGCCAGCAAAACCAAAAGTTTTAAAGCCCATAGATTCTAATGCACAGTTACCTGCTAAAATCATTAAATCGGCCCAAGACAATTTCTTGCCATATTTCTTTTTAATAGGCCATAATAATAAACGAGCTTTATCCAAATTGGTATTATCAGGCCAGCTATTTAATGGAGCAAATCTTTGCATACCTGCACCTCCGCCACCTCTACCATCTGTTGTACGATAAGTTCCAGCAGCATGCCATGCCATTCTAATAAAGAAAGGTCCATAATGTCCATAATCTGCAGGCCACCAATCTTGTGAACTGGTCATTAAATCATAGATATCTTGCTTCAAAGATTTATAATCAATAGAATTAAACTCTTTTACATAATCAAAAGAGCTATCCATTGGATTCGTCAAATTAGAATGTTGACGAAGAATGTTTAATCTAAGCTGATTAGGCCACCAATCTTGGTTTCTTGTGCCATTTCCTGCACTACTTTGAGTTGGAGTAGCTGTTGCTCCTGTAAAAGGGCATTTAGCTCCATCTTTAGACATGTTTTCCATATTCAATTAATTGTTTTTATAGGATTATAGGTAAAAATAGAAGATTATCTCCACCATTAATTACATAACAAGGAAAAATATAAATTGTTTGATTTTAGAGGACTAAAAAGCTAGTTTCCTCCAACAATTTTGGAAGTACTTCTATATAGATAATTTGTGTAAATATGTCTTCTAGCAAATCTATCTGGAGTGTCCGCATTCACTAGTTTTACATATATAGCTTTAGGAACACCATAATATTCATATTCATTACCATCGGAAAATACAACACGTAGTATTTCAGACTTAAATTCAAAATCATCAATACTGGCATCAGTAATGGTAGCAGTATATTCAGTTAAAGTAGCTTCATGGGTTTCTGGGTGAACACTTACCAAGAAATGATAAGAAGCAATAAGCTTAGCCGACTTCTCTTCTGCCATTTTCTTGGACTCATCACTATCCTGAAATTTATCAGGATGCCACTCCATCATAATCTTTCTGTATACCTTCTTTAGATCACTTAAAGTAGCTTTATCATCCACCCCTAAAATAGCTCTATGTCTTTCAATTCGCTTCATATTTTCCTAAATATGGCGCAAAGATAGATAAATTAAACTACTGAACACTCATCTTGTATACCGTTTTACTTTTATACAGTTGCCCTGGCTTTAAAATAGTTGATGGGAAATTTAGTTGATTGGGTGAATTTGGAAAATGTTGGGTCTCCAAGCAAAGTGCATGATGTTTAATTAATGGTGCGCCAGATTGATCTTTAAACTTTCCATCCAAAAAATTTCCTGCATAAAATTGCAAACCTATTTCTGTGGTACTTACTTGCATATTTCTTCCAGATGATTTGTCATATAGTTTTGCAATAACTGATAGTTCGTCTTTCTCTTTTGAAAGTACCCAATTATGATCATACCCTCCAGGCACCTGATGAATCCTTTCGCCGATTAGTTTGGATGTACTAAAATCAAATGGAGTATTATTTACTTTTTCAATGATGCCAGTAGGAATTAAACCATCATCTACTGGTGTAAAGCCATCTGCATCAATTTGTAAATAATGATTGAGTATAGACTGATTAAAATCACCAGTTAAATTAAAATAAGAATGATTGGTTAAATTGACAGGAGTTGGTTTATCAGTAGTAGCTTTATATTCAATGATTAATTCATCCGCATTGGAGTATCTATAAATCACATCAACATTTAAATTACCTGGATACCCTTCTTCACCATCTTTACTTACATAGTGTAATTGTATACTAGAATCATTTATGATAGTTGGGCTCCAAATTACTTTATCAAATCCCTGAATGCCGCCATGTAAATGATTTTGACCATTATTAATGGCTAATTGATAATTTGTATTATTTAATGTAAACTTTCCTTTTGAAATTCTGTTGCCATACCTACCAATTAAAGCACCAAAATAAGGAGGATCTTGAAGATAATTTGAAAGACTATCTAAACCAACTACAACAGAAGCCAATAAACCTTTTTTATCCGGAACAGTCCAATTGGTTACAATGCCTCCATAATTGGTAATTTTTACAAAATGTCCTTTTTGATTTATAATGGTAAAAATCTTTACAGGATTATTTTTAATTCGCCCATAATTAGAAACTACAATATGGGAATTTTGATTTTTCTTTAATTTATCAGCAAGCACTTTTATGAAATACCCTCCAACAACACTTCTAGCTTGAAATCCAATTTGTTTTGCATTTAAAGTTTCATGCCAATCACTTAATGGAACTTTAGAACTGGTATTTAAAGCAAATTGATGAACTGGAAGAACCAAAGCTTTAAAGTCTTTCTCATTGTTTGCTAAACTTGCTGTCCATAATATCCAATCCGATTTTGTATATGTTTTTCTACTATCAAGTGGTAGACCATATTCATTTTGCTTGGTTAAATAATAGGCAATTTCTTTATTATATACAGATTGAGGAAATAAATGATAACCCAATATTTTATCCCATATTAAATTATACTTCTGACTCCAGGTATTTTTATCATTATAGGTTAAAGCGAAATGATCTCCAGCATCAGCTAATACTTGCCATTTTTTAGCATAATCATCTGCCATAGAATGATACTTTAATGCTACTTCTTTTTTACCGAGCATATCCGCCATCACTGCATATGATTTAATTCCAACAATAGCTTTTATAGCAAGATTTGCATTTCTTGCCAAATGCCCGGCAAAATCATCTGTACAAAGTTGATTAGCAGGATCTAGTCCCTCTTTTTCTAAGAAATTCACCCAAGTAGTTAAACTCTCCCAATGTTTTGATGCATAAGCGCCAGATTGCTCAACTGAACAAATTGCCCCTGCCAGTATAATCATATTCCCAGATTCTTCAACTGGCATTCCTTCTGGATAAGTTTGTCCATTAGCAATTGGATAAGTTCCTAAATCATGTGCAGCATAAGGTTGTTTATACAAACCACTTTTTTCACTAAAATAAAAAATACCATTTAGCATCCCTTTTAATAATTCTGGATTATATACTAAATAAAGTGGAGCAGATGGATAAGTGACGTCTACTGTATTGATACTTCCATTAGAGAAATTTTCTTTAGATAAAAATAATAATTCCCCATTTTGTGTGCTTTTAACTAAACTGTGAGCTGCAATGGATTGCCTATAGGCCATAATACAAAGTTCTGCATATTCTTTTCCTCCAGATGCATTAGCCTCATCCCAAATTTGTTTATCCCAATTATTGCATTTTTTTATGATTAAAGAATACTCTTTTTGAGCACGTAACAATAATTTATCCATAGTAATACCTTTTTCAAGTTTCCACCAAGGCATTAAATTTTCTTTAAAATATTGCACTTCGTACAATTGATCATATCCAATCATTAAAGTATGTGTTATTTCTTTTTTGCCCAGCATTTCTTCATTGAATAATGTTGTCAATTCATAACTGTTATTTGCAGACTCAGATTTTAAAACAAGTTGCTTTGACTCATTAGCAGCAGCAGCAATATAACCATAGCCCCAATCTACCCTTAAATCATCTCCAGATTTTTTCAAAATTGCTTGTTCAATACTTCCTGCTTTTAATACTGACAAATTTTCAAGCCTATATTGTTTGACCTCTACAGGTTGATCAGAACTATTTACTACAAAATTACTTGAAGCAGCAAACTTAAATTGTACTGTATGATTTTTACCGTCATTTGCTACGGCACTTAAATGAATATAGCTAATGGGTCTTGACAATAAGTTTATTTCACTTAAAATTAAAGGCGAACTAAAAACTATTCGAACATTTACATTATCACAGAGAAAATTATAGGTTGATTGAGTGGCTGTAATAACTTTATTTAATTGAATTGCGGCTTTGCCATTGTTTTTACCAATTATTGAATAAACAACTCCGTCAACTCTTATTTGTCCATTTAGGGCATTTTCAGCACCAGTCCAATGTTTAGTATTTTGATTATTTAAAGTATCGCTAAAAGACCATATACTAAAATATGGACTATGTGTAATTAACGGATAAGCGGGTGCTTTAGACACCTGAGCTGTCACAAATCCCGAAAAAGATAAAATCAAAAAAGTACCTATTACTGCTTTAAATATTTTCATATAATTAATTTTTTAAAATTCTAACACCAAATACCCTTCCAGCTGTTTTACCATGATTAGCCAATATGGTGATTTTAATATTTTTATTAGTTTCAATGATAGGCAAAGGATATTCCACATCATAGAAGCGACTTGTAACACCTCCTTTCCAATCAACCGTTGTGAGATATTGATCATTCACTAAAATATCAAATTTTCGATCTTTGTCATCCCCTATATAAGTTAGCAACAAGCTGCATTTTTCATGAGCAACTTGTTTCATGTAAAACTGAAATTGATTATTCAATCTTGCCTCTCTTCCCATTCTTCCCACCGCATCACTTACATAAGATTTTTCAGTAGCTACTAATTGATGATCTCTTTCTGGCTGCATCTCGCCAATCCTAAATTGATCAATGGTTCTTGCTTCAATTTGCTGAACCCTTATTTTTTCTGCCTCATATTCTTTTTCTTTTAGTACCCATTCTGCTGCAGTGAATTTATCCCAGTATACACTATAGTAATCATCATTAATTGCATACAATGGCATCATTTGAACATCCTTGGGCTTCCCAATGGCATTCCATTTAAAAAGTAGGGCGTCTTCACTAGATTTATAAATCTTATCTAAGGGATTTGAATCCATAATTACAGGAGTGCCAAAAACAGGATCAGGCATTGATTTGCCTAAATTACCAGCGAGCACAATAGGTCCATATAAAAAGGCAATTCTATTTTCATTATCAGGCATCGATTCAGCATACAAATGCATATCAAATAGAATACTTAATGCATCATTATTATTCCATTGTCTATTGACAATGATGAAACCATTTTTATCTTGAGAGTAATCATAATTTACATTGTTTACCATTAATTTCAAAGACTTACTCCAAGATGGTTTACGTATTTTGATAGCAAATTTTTGTGCTTGTTTCCCTTGATAAATAATTTTTGAAGTATTACTATTAGGGAAAGAGGTTGTTTGTATAATTTTCGATTTTTTTGCAGACCAGTTTAATACAGACGGAATAAATAGATTGACATACAGAGAACCATCATTACCTTGGAAATAGATAGACTCTTCATACTTAGAATGATTTTCCATACCACTCCCCACACAACAAGTAAATGTATTTGTAGAATCACTGAACTGTTTAGCAGTTCCCATTCTTAAGGGTAAAAAATAGGTCATCATCCCAGTTTTTGAATGTTGTGATGCTAGAATGTGATTATATAAAGCTCTTTCATAATAATCCCCCAATTTTGCACTAGGCTCCCAGGTAAACAAATGACTTGTTAGCTTTAACATATTGTAAGTGTTACAAGTTTCACATGTTGCATCACTTAATCTGTCATTCAGCTTACCTTCATCTCCACAATATTCATAATTACTATTGCCTCCAATAACATAACTATGGTTTTTAACCATAGTTTGCCAAAAAAAAGAAGCTATAGTTGAGTCTTTTAATGATCCAGTTAATTCGTATTGTCTTGCTGCAGCAATTGCTTTTGGAACATTGGTATTAGAATGTTTGCCTGGCATTGGATCAATTTGATTAGCCAGTTTGCCCATCACAAAATCATCCTGAAATAAATGAGCAGTTTTCAGATATTTAATATTACCTGTAACCGAATAAATATTAGCCAATACTTCATTCATTCCACCGTATTCGCAATTCAACATTTTTAACCTTACACTATCAGACAATGGAGCCACTAAATCATAAGTCCAATCTGCTAGTTTGGTAGCAACATCTAAAGCTTGTTTATTCTCTGTAAAATAATACGCATCCATCAAACCTGCCATTACCTTATGTACCGTATACCAAGGAGACCATGCTCCATTTAGATCAAATCCACTAGATTTAATTTCACTTCTTCTAATTTTAGCCCAAACAGTATCTTCATTCGGAATAGCCCCTACATATCCTGTTCCTCTTGCTTTCTGACAGATAGCTAATTCAGATACTATATAATCTATATTGGTTTTAAAAACATTATTTCTTGTGGTAGCATACATCATAGATGATGCAGATAAATAATGTCCCAAAGTATGCCCTGATAACCCATCCGATTCCCATCCTCCATAGACTGAATCTTTTACAGGTAGCCCCGCATACTTGTGAAAACGATGCAATAATCTATTAGGTGATAATGAAAGAATATATCCACTATCTAGTTTTTTAGCATTTGAAAATGAGCTATTTAATAGTTGAACATCTTTTATGGGAAAACTGGTAGCTTTTATTTTTTGAGCATGCACTTTATTCAATCCACCGAAAAATGGAATAATGAATAAAAGTAAACTAAGTTTTAAAATTGATTGCATGAAAAATGATTAATAATTAACTTTTACATCTTTAAAACTAGTAGGTATCCATACCTGCATTTCGTTGCTTCCTCTATTACACCAAGTATAATAAGGGATTGCCCTAACTTTCTGTGTTTCGTTTTTAACAGAACTTCCATTTAATTCAATCTGTATAGTAGGTAAATTAGCCACCAAACTAACCACTTTTTCATCTAAAACAGAAAATTCTTCTTTAGTAAAATTTAGTTGACTTGGGACAATAATATTCCATGCCTTTCCATTATTATCTGCACCTTCTATGCAATATACCAATGGGCCTCTTTGAAAAGCTACTCTATCATTATTAAACTTAAGCTCATTTCTTGAAACTACTTTTTGGATATTCATGGGCAATTGATATTCAATTTTATCATTGTCCTTCCAATCATGATTCACCATAACATATCCATCTTCAATTTGATATGGAACAGACATGCCATTGATGAGCAATGTTGGCTTTGTAATATTTGTCTCAGCAAAAGAATATAATCCTCCTGGCGCCACTGTACCACTTGCCCAACCGGGTAATCTTAAGGCAATGGTTGTGTTCATTTTCTTCTTCATGTTTAAAGTGCATTGCAGATTCCCTTCCCAAGGATAATTGGTATTCATAGTAAATTGCATTTCTCCTTTTGGCAACATAAAACTAGTTTGACTACCAATAAATAAATTCACATAAATTTTATTATCCTTATATCCATATATATAATTACCCAATGAAGCAATCAAGCGAGCAATATTGGCTGGGCAACAAGCTGTTCCAAACCATTCTCTTCTAGAATGTTTCCCATTAGATGCCAAAGGATTGCCATAAAAGAATCTATCCCCACTTAAAGACAAGCCATCTAATGCACCATTATATAAACTTCTTTCAAGTACATCTATATATTCAGCATTCCCTGTCAAACTATTCATTCTTTGATTCCAGAAAACCATCCCAACTGATGCACAAGTTTCGCAATATGCTTGTTCATTTGGTAAGTCATAATCATTGGAAAAACCTTCATTACTTCCAGCAGATCCTATACCTCCAGTGATATACATGTTTCTGAAAACAACATCTTCCCATACATTTCGCATGGCATTCAAATATTCTACATCTCCTGTATGAGCTGCAACATCAGCAGCGCCAGTATACATGTACATCGCTCTTACTGCATGTCCAGTAATATCTTTTTGTTGTTTTACCGGAACTCCATCCTGAGCATACAAAGTATCTTTCCAATCTGTCCATGTATAACCCACTGCCAATTTTTTACCTCTTTCAGATAATAACCAATCGGCCAATTGTAAATATTTCTGATCTCCTGTTACTCTTTGTAGTTTAACCAAAGCCAATTCTAATTCTTGATGGCCAGTTACCCAATGTTTTTTATTGGGGCCAAATACGGAATCAAAATAATTTGCCCACTTGATACAAGCATCTAATAATTTTCTTTTTCCAGTAGCTTCATAATAAGCTACCCCTGCTTCAATCATATGACCTGCATTGTAATCTTCATGCATACTCATATCTGTCCATCGCTTATCTAAACCATTTAATGTATAATAAGTATTTAAATAGCCATCTGGGAGCTGTGCCGCTACAACCTTATCAATCCATTCATCCGCTTTGGCTTCTAATTTCGGGTCTTTATTGGTTTTAATCGCGTAAGCAATAGCTTCTAATGCTTTAAAGACATCTGAATCATCATAAAAAACACCTTCGTGTGCCTCCCCCTTACCTCTAGCGACCTTTTCAAAATTTCTAATCCTGGCTGTCTTTTGTTCTGTTTGATAAATACATGCATCCAATGTTTTGGTTGCCACCAATGCCATTTTAGGTTTCCAAAATGCATCATTTACAACTACTTTTGAAAAATTAACTGGCTCTATTTTAACATGTTGAGCTAATGAAAATATGGGCATTGACATGATCGAAATCAATGAAAAGCTTTTTACTAATTTATTCATATTAAATTGTTTTAATTATTTTTTGCCATACATCTAAAACCTACTGTTGAATTACGTTCAAACCCTTGACTAACTCTTAATAAATATTGAGCATAAGTAAGTTCTCTTGGTCCAGCTTGAACATACCACCAACTTCCAGATGGTTTAAAGTAGCTACCACCTTTCATTATGATATATTCATAACTACCAGATATGTATTTGTCTTTTGTCAATTGCCAAACAGATCCAACTAAATCTAACAAGCCATTTGGATTAATCCCTTTAGGATATGCTCCAACCGTATCTAAAATACCATTACCTAAATTAGCATGAGTAGCATCAATACCCTTTAGTTTTATTACACTTAAGGTATTGGTGATTTCTTCATATTCTCTAGTCACTGGTTGTTCTTGCTTCCACGGCCATTCGTTTAAATCCGATGTTTGAGCAGCATATTGCCATTCAATTTCAGTTGGCAGGTACTTGTTATAAAAACTTGCATAAGCAGCAGCATCTTCATAACTAATATTTACTACTGGCTTATTTAAATCTGAGATTGCAGGCTTATTATTTATCCAATGTTTCAAATAATTAACCTTATCTGTAGGGGTATAATTAGAAGCATTTATAAAATCTAGAAATTGTTGATTCGTTACGGGGCTTTGATCCATCCAATAGCTATTCATTGAAATAACCGTTGAATCAGTAGATGTAGGATAAGGAATAAAATTATCCCCATGAGTTTGCTTAAATACAAATTTACCGAAAGGAATGAACACCATTCCCTTCTTATTGACTACAATGGGCGCATTTCTTAGCGCATTAGATTTATTGATAATAGGTGTTCCTGGGAGAATGACTAAGATATTTTCATCTAATAATTTATATCTATCAGCAATCTTTTGAATTACTTGAATAATTATTTTTCCTTCAAATCTTGACTCGATATCTCCAACATCAATTGACTGAGATTGATAATTAAATTTTAGAGGCGTTTTTTGAGTATTTGACGTATATACCCAAAATTGTGTATTGGGCAGCGTTCTATTTACTTGAATAATAATTTTACCATCAATTTGTTGTGCAGAAAACAGTATGGGCAATTGAGCCACACAACCAATAGCGCCCTCGTTATTAGTACCCAAATACTTTGAATGAAATGGAGCTGTTTCTACTTCTATTTTGGCATCCCCCATTTCAATCATTGGGTTTATTAATTCATGATTATACAAATCCACAAAATGATATCCTTCTTTGAATGTAGTTTTAAAAAGAGGTCCTTTAAAACCAGAAGGTAAAATACTATAGATAGTAAACACTTCAGATGCTTCTGTTGGCCATTTATTAACCCAAATACTATCTTTAAAAGTAGGAAGTAAGAAACTTGATTGATTACTATTAAAATTATCGGAAAACTGTCTTAAAATTTGTGTGGTTTTAGCAAGCGTTTTATATTGTTCCTCTACCCATTCTGGTTGCCCGGGTGCCATAATATTCAACTCAGTTCCATATCCATTGAAAAAACTTGTAGCAAATTCTCGATGAATGGGCTCTTTATATAATTCGGCTACCCTAAAAATGGAGAACCCTGGTTGTATAAATTTATTGAGATTCAATAATGGTGGATAATATAAAGCATTATGAACTCTACCAGAAATGATTCCTTGCATGTCTTTAGGAACAGCCATCCCCTCACTATACATAATTACGCCTTTTCTGACACTATCTGCAGCCAGTTGTAATGAATCTGTTGAACTACCATAGGTATCCAAAACTACCCCATCTGCATTGGTTTGATCTATTAATTTAGCTAAACCTGTATAGTGATTTAAACTTCTAGTATCAATATCCCAGGGATTGTAAGAAACAAATAAATGTTTATTTTGCTGAATCAAGAAATTACTCAACGATCTAATACTATCCAATCCACCAGGCAAATCTTTAAATAAATCAAATTGATTTCTTTGATCTAAACCTAAAGTTGGCCATGTAGGCCAGATAGAGATAATATCATCTCCTCCATATAAGCGATTACCTCTTTGCACAAAATCACTCATCAAATATCTTTTCTGAATTGGGTCATAGAAGAACTTATCCCAAGCCATCATCAAATGCATGGTATATGCATTTCTCATCCAAGCTAAATCTGGCCTTTTGTATAAACTATCATTAAAATGATCGACGTCATATAATTTACGGTCTCTAAAGACTTTTAATAAGCCATTTTGCCAAGATCCGACATAAGGCTCTAGCCATAATGTATATTCAATACTTCCACCAGGATGTAAAATTGTTTCAAAACGCCTTACAATTCCATTGACTAGGGAAGATTTTGTCCTTCTAGAAAAACCATACGCCGAAATACTGTCTTTTAAAGGAATGGTATTATATCCCAACTCCCAAGCATTATCTGGTACAATTACATTTACTGGCATTCTATCTGGTAAAAATAAATGTGTCCTTGAAAGAGTATGTTCCCCTTTACCAGTTATGTATACTTGATGTTTTTTAATAGCAAATGGTACAACATTATGCAACCTTATTGTATCAGTACTAATGTTGTTGAAACGAAAATTAATCCTTATACCATCTTTATAGCGTGTTACTTGATTTATTTGAAAATGAATATAATTTGTATGGATTGAATCAATAATTACTTTATTATTAGAAGTCATTAATTGATAACTGATGAAATCACTAACTTGATTAACTACTCTATTATTTAATAAGAAACCTGAAATAGTAATACTATCTCTAGAAAAACTAATATTATTTAATTTTTGAGCGCCTAAAGGCAAACAAAATAGTATAAAAATTAAGGCATAAATAAACCTTAGTCTATTGTAGACTTTTTTCATTTGGCAATCGCTTAGATAAGAAAGTTACAAAAAAAGTCCTACAAAAAAATGTAGGACTTTTAAAACTTATCAAATTAAAAATCGAATTTACTTCACTTCTTCAAACTGTGCGTCTTCAACAGTGTCATTTGTAGCACCACTATTTTGACTAGCATCAGGTCCTGGAGTACCTGCTTCAGCACCACCAGCTTGTTGTGCTTTGTAGATATCTTCACTTGCAGCAGTCCAAGCTGTGTTCATAGCTTCTAAAGCAGCGTCTACTTTCGCAGTATCCTGTGATTGATGTGCTTCTTTTAAGCTTGCTAATGCAGTCTCAATTGGAGCTTTCTTATCTGCAGGGATCTTATCACCAAACTCCTTCAATTGCTTTTCTGTTTGGAAAATCATGCTATCTGCTTGGTTTAATTTTTCTACTCTTTCTTTTTCAATCTTATCAGATGCTTCGTTAGCTTTTGCTTCGGCTTTCATTTTTTCAATTTCTTCCTTGCTTAAACCACTACCCGCTTCGATTCTGATTTTTTGTTCTTTACCTGTACCCTTATCTTTTGCGCTAACATTTAAAATACCATTAGCGTCAATATCAAAAGTTACTTCAATTTGAGGTACACCTCTTGGTGCTGGAGGAATTCCATCCAAGTTAAACATACCTAAACTCTTATTTTGATTTGCCATTGGACGCTCACCTTGTAATACATGAATTTGTACACCTGGTTGATTGTCACTTGCTGTAGAATACACTTCTGTTTTCTTTGTAGGGATAGTTGTGTTAGAAGCAATCATTGTAGTCATTACACCACCCATAGTTTCGATACCTAAATTTAATGGAGTAACATCTAACAATAATACATCTTTAACATCTCCAGTTAATACACCACCTTGAATACCTGCACCAATCGCAACTACCTCATCTGGGTTAACTGAACGGTTTGGTTTTTTACCAAAGAACTTCTCTACTATTTCTTGTACTTTAGGAATTCTAGAAGAACCACCTACTAATATTACTTCATCAATTTGTGATGTTGTGTATCCAGCATCTTTTAAAGCAGCTTCACAAGGCTTCAAACAACGTGCAAATAAACTATCTGCAAGTGATTCAAATTTTGCTCTTGTTAATTTAACTACTAAGTGCTTTGGAACACCATCCACTGCTGTGATATAAGGCAAGTTGATTTCTGTTTCAGAAGAAGAACTTAATTCAACCTTTGCTTTTTCTGCCGCTTCTTTTAAACGTTGTAAAGCCATTGGATCTTTTCTTAAATCAATTGCTTCTTGATTTTTAAATTCATCCGCTAAGAAGTCCATGATAACTTTATCAAAATCATCACCACCTAAGTGCGTATCACCATTAGTAGATTTTACTTCAAATACACCATCTCCTAAATCAAGAACAGAGATATCAAAAGTACCACCACCTAAATCGAATACAGCAATTTTTTGCTCAATATTCTTTTTATCTAAACCATAAGCTAATGCTGCAGCAGTTGGCTCGTTCACAATTCTGCGAACATTCAAACCTGCAATCTCACCTGCTTCTTTAGTTGCTTGTCTTTGTGCATCGTTAAAATAAGCAGGCACAGTAATAACTGCATCTGTTACTTCAGCACCTAAATAATCTTCTGCAGTCTTCTTCATTTTTTGAAGCACCATTGCAGAAATTTCTTGAGGTGTATACACGCGATCTTCAATTTGAACACGCACTGTGTCGTTATCTCCTTGAACTACTTTATAACTTGCTAAACTTAACTCACTTGTTACCTCGTTAAAACGACGTCCCATAAAACGCTTCACACTAGAAATAGTATTTTGCGGATTAGTAATAGCTTGTCTTTTTGCAGGATCACCTACTTTACGTTCACCATTTTTTAAGAAAGCGACTACCGAAGGGGTAGTTCTTCTTCCTTCGTCATTGGCGATTACAACTGGCTCACCACCTTCCATTACCGATACACAACTATTTGTAGTACCTAAGTCTATTCCGATTATTTTTCCCATAATGATTGATTTTCAATGATTAATTATCATCTTAAATGCAATCTTTATGCCATAATGCCAAAGCACCAAAAGAGATGAAATAATGTCATAAATGACAGGTTTAAGGCAAAATAATGGGCCGAAAATGGCAGATTAGTCTATTTCTGGACTGCCTTTAAAGGTAAAATTCTTCTGACTGGTATAGCTGAAAATAACCACAAAGAAGGTGGTTACAATCTTTGCTGGAGTGGCGAACCATCCAAAATAGTCCACAAAAAGCTTCAAAAAGATATAATTCAATAAAATACAACCTAAAACCACAAAGAAGTATTTGAACAATTGCTTACTCTTTTTAACGGAAGTCTCTTGGAAAACCACATATCTACTCAGGTAAAACCCAATTGGGAAAGTCACACAAAAGCTAATCATAAAAGAAGCTATATGGGGACTAATGGTTAACCAGCCAATATGTTGAGGTTGTTTAGCTAATATATAATTATAAGAAACAAAGAATAACAAGATATCTAAGACCGTATTGGCACCGCCGCAAGCCGCATAACGGAAGGTCTTTAAAGGCATGAATTTCTTGAAAATGGGATACACCCAATCAATTAGATCAAGAATGAGCTTGCTAATAAAATCGTGTAGTTTCAACATGGATGTATCAAAGGTAATCTTAATTAATTACTTTTGCAGTCGGTAACCCTTTTTTATGAATTTGATAACGAATATTAAGCAGACCACTGCAAATTGTATTAATAGTTTATATGGCATTACTATTAGTTCCGAACAAGTATTAGTAAATGCTACTAAACCAGAATTTGAAGGGGACTATACCATTGTCTTATTCGCATTTGTAAAACAACTAGGCAAGTCTCCAGATGTTTTGGGGAAAGAATTAGGCAAGGCGATTATGGAGGCAATGCCACAAGTTATCACAGATTTTAATATCGTAAAAGGGTTTTTAAATTTATCTATTAGCAATGATTATTGGATTGGCTATATCAAAGAATTAAACACTGACAATTTATTACCAAAGACCACTTCTCCAAAAAAAATAATGGTAGAGTATTCTTCTCCCAATACCAATAAGCCTTTACACCTTGGACATTTAAGAAATAATTTTTTAGGCTGGAGTATTGCAGAAATTTTATCACTACAAGGAAACGATGTGGTGAAGACCTGTATTGTAAATGACAGAGGCATTCATATTTGTAAGAGCATGATTGCTTGGCAATTATTTGCTAATGGTGCCACCCCAGAAGATACTAATCAAAAAGGCGATCATTTTGTAGGCGACTATTACGTAAAATACAATGACGCATACAAAGCAGAAGTAGAAGCATTAGTAACAAAAGGGATGAGCAAAGAAGAAGCGGAGAAAGAAGCGCCTATTCAAAAAGCTGCACAAGAAATGTTATTGAAATGGGAACAAGGAGATTCAGCTACAATGGATTTATGGAAGAAAATGAACACTTGGGTATATGCAGGTTTTGATGAAACGTATAAAAAAATTGGATCTGATTTTGTAAAAACATATTACGAGAGCAATACCTATTTACTAGGAAAAGAATTGGTAGAAAAAGGCTTGGAGAAAAAAGTATTCTACCAAAAAGAAGATAGTTCAGTCTGGATTGATTTAACTGCAGATGGATTGGATGAAAAAATTGTACGTCGTAAAGATGGTACTTCTGTATACATTACTCAAGACATTGGACTAGCAGAAGTAAAACAAAAAGAATTCAATACAGACTCTAGTATCTATGTTGTGGGAGATGAACAAAACTACCATTTTAAGGTATTGAAATTAATTTGTCAAAAACTTGGCCTACCTGCAGCAGATGGAATATATCATTTAAGTTATGGAATGGTTGAATTACCTACTGGTAAAATGAAAAGCCGTGAAGGAACTGTTGTAGATGCAGATGACTTGGTAGCGGAAATGATTCAAATCTCCAAAGAGAAAACAGAATCATTGGGCAAAGTGGCTGATTTCAACTCAGAGCAACTAACTAGTTTATATAATACCATTGGCTTAGGTGCATTGAAATTTTTCTTATTAAGAGTAGATCCAAAAAAGAAAATGATCTTTAATCCAGAAGAGAGTATAGATTTCCATGGTTTCACTGGTCCATTCATTCAGTATACACATGCTAGAATTAAAAGTATTTTAAGAAAGACCGGCACAACAATCAATGTGCAAGCTGGCACCCTACTACCTTTAGAGAAAGCTTTAATTATTGAGTTGTCAAATTTCCCTAATACTATTAATGAAGCTGCAGAAAACTTAGATCCTTCTAAAGTGGCTATCTATGCTTTTGAATTAGCAAAACTATTTAATGGTTTTTATGCAGAGCATTCAATTAATAACGCAGAAACTGAAGACAAAAAGCAATTGAGAATTCATTTAGCTATTCTAACAGCTGCTACATTAAGCAAATCAATGCGCGCTTTAGGGATAGATGTTCCTGAACAGATGTAATTTACTTTCGCTTTTCTTTAAAGACTTTATAAATTTCTGGCTCCTCTGTTTCAAAACCCCATTGTGTAAGTAAGCTATCCATTTGTTCTTTTGGAAGACTAGCTTGATTATAATGCCCAGCAACCATTTTTTGACGCATGGCTTCATAAATACTAACAGCACATGCCACAGAAATATTTAAACTTTGTATTATGCCCATCTGAGGTATGATAAAATTTCCATCGGCTAATGCTCGAAATTCTTCCGTCACACCAGCATGTTCATTACCAAAAACCAAGGCGATAGATTCTGTAAAATTAATATCATGCAAACTCAATGCATCACTGGATAAATGCGTAGTTAATATTTTGGAGAATTTTTTTCTTAAAGCTGCAACGCATTCTTCTAAATTATCAAACTCATGTATGGTTAACCATTTTAATGCACTACTACTACTTCTATATCCCCACTTTTTATGCCTAGGGATTTTAGTAGTCAAGATATATACTTCTTGAATACCCACAGCATCACAGGTTCTCATTACAGCAGAAGCATTATGAGGATCTTGCACATTTTCTAATACCACCGTCAAATTTGCTTGACGTTTACTTAATACTTTTATTAATTTCTCGGATCTTTCTGGTGTCATAAATTACTTCTTAAAGGGAACCTGATATTGCACCCCTAATCCAGGTGCAGTTAATGGTGCTATGCAACCATTTTGCTGATTAAATGAAAAATTCAACCCCTTGCCATTTAATTCAGTCATTAACAATGGCCCATCCATATCTACAAAATCTAATTGAGGTAAAAATTGCGCAATTGCAGCAGAACCTATAACAGACTCATTCATACTTCCCATCATGACTTTCAATCCCAAAGACTTTGCTTCATTAATCATTCTTAGTGCTGGAGTTAATCCACTACACTTAGTCAGCTTAATATTAATGCCATGAAAATAGTTCGCACATTTTGCCACATCAGATTCTTTCACACAAGACTCATCCGCAAACAAAGGAAGTGAAGATTGTTTTTTTAATTGTTCCATTCCCTCCCAATTCTCTTTTGCTAATGGTTGCTCTACTAATTCAACGCCTAATTTTGCTAATGCAGGTATTTTAACCAAAGCCTCTTCTGTTGTCCAGCCAGCATTGGCATCCACCCTTAATGGCTTATCTGTATGTTGTCTTAAAGCAGTGATCATCTCGATATCATAATCAGTTCCCACTTTTACTTTATATATAGGCCAAGGATGATCATTCATTTTTTGTACCATTTTCTCTATTGGATCTATCCCTAAAGTATAATCACAAATAGGTGTTGGCGTTGCTTCTACCCAAGTACTATTCCACAAATCGTGTACAGACAATTTTTTCATTTGGCCCCACAAATCCCATGCAGCCATGTCTAAAGCACAAACTAAAAATGGATCATTAGGCAAAAGATGATGTAAAAAATGCCAAAACCTTTCAGGATCTGTTAAAGCAAATTTTTCAATAGATTTTTGATGAATTTGCAAAGTATTCATCATCGCTTCTACGGTCACATTATAGTAAACTATTGCAGGCGCTTCTCCAAAACCAGCCCAATTACCCAAAGACAATCTAACCATTAAAGTATGCTGATGTGTTTTAGTTCTACCATTGGAAATGGTAAATGGATATTCAAAAGGTAGTTGTTGTTCCCAAAAATCTAATTGCACAATAAATAGTTTAACGACCGCTGGATTGAATGGCTTCTTTCCAACTCTGATTAAATGATTTTGATAAAATTAGATCTTCTAAATTAATATGCATTCTATATCTCCAATAATGTTTAGAATTGGCTGGAATATTTATACGTTCTTCATCAGGTTCATTTCTTCTAATAGTTTCATCTACTCCCAAATAACATTGTAGTTGGAAAATAGCCCACATTGCTGGAGAATATAAATGTTGCAATAAAATAGATTTTAAAATCCAGGCTTCACAATACAAAGGAGCTTCTCCCCATTGACCTAATTCATTATTATAAAACTGCTGGGTCTTCTCTCTATCTTCTTCCCACCATCCTCTAATTGTACTAGTATCATGTGAAGAAGGGGTAACAACGCTTAAATAAGGAGCATCATTTGGATGAAAGAATGTTTTTTCACTTGCTTTTGGCATTCTTTGTACTTCCAAACTTAACATACCTAATTGATACATTACATTCGGTACACAAGAAGGAACCAAACCTAAATCTTCCCCACAGATTAACATATCAGTAGATAACTTCAACATAGGTAATTTTTCCATTGCTTCTTTTTCCCATGCAGTATCCTGTCTTTTAAAGAAATAATCCACATACAATTCTTTCAAAGCATTTTGTACCGAAATATCTAAATGCTGAAAAGAACTGGTTTTTTCCAAATTGAATCTGCAATGAAAATGATGTGGCTTTTCTGCATCTATTAATATTACATTACTAATTAAATTAAATAATCCTTGTTTTATTTTTGAATGCCAATCATCCTGTGGCAACAAACTAAAATAAGTTTCCACCTGTCTTTGTGTTGAATATGCAGGAAGTAACTCGTAGTGTCCATCACCTATAGATTTTAAATACTCTTTTTTTATCAATTCATTATCATAACCAAACTGCTGAAATAATACTGTTTCATTAATAAATGGATGCGTTAATCGATAATGATCAACCTGAATGTTCTTTGCATTTAATTCGTTTATAGAAATGGGAATAGCTGGCACAAAATGTCCAAGTATACCCTCCACAGCATTCATTGGAATACTCCAAATTCTAAAAAAACCAAGAATATGATCAATTCTAAATGCATCAAAATAATATTTCATTTGATCGAATCTAGACTTCCACCATGCATATCCATCTGATGCCATTTCTTTCCAATTATACGTTGGAAATCCCCAGTTCTGTCCTGCAACTGCAAAATCATCTGGAGGAGCACCTGCTTGCATGTCCATATTGAAAAGATGTCTGTTTTGCCAAGCATCTGCTCCAAATCTATATACACCAATAGGAATATCTCCTTTTACTACTACACCATGACTATGAGCATAATGACTTGCATCCAATAATTGAACATGTAATTGATATTGTACAAAATAGAAAAAGCTAATGGCATCATACTTTTTTGAACCCGGCTTAACCAATGCTTGAATTTCTTTATCATCAAAAACCGCATTAGTTGGCCAAAGATTAAAATCAACAGTACCATGCAAATCTCTTAAATAGGAAAATGCACTATAAGAAACCAACCAATTTTTATTTTGTTCAAAATATGCGGAAAAATCTTTACTTGCTAAAACCTTCTTGCCGTTTTCTTTGAATGCCAATCTCAAAACCTCCCACTTTAATTGCATCACTGCTTCAAAATCTACTTCAGGTAAATTATTTAAAGTGGTAATTGTTGATTTAAAAGGACTTACTAAATTTTGTTGTTCTTTGGAAAATAAGTCTTCTATTCTAATGAACATTGGATGTAATGCAAAAGCCGAAATGGCTGCATATGGATAAGAGTCCATCCAAGTATGGGTTGCAGTGGTATCGTTAATCGGTAAAATCTGAATTAATTTCACCCCTACATTATTTGACCAATCCACCAATAATTTAATATCAGCAAACTCTCCCACTCCAGCACTCTGCTTAGATCTTAAAGAAAAAACTGGGATCGCTACACCAGCCCCTTTCCAAAGTTTAGCATTTAAATGTACAAAGCCATCATTCACTATTACCAACTTATCTTTTCCTACAGGCTCGTACACCACTCTATTATTTCCTTCCTCAAATGAAACAAATGTTTTGGTCTTTGTGTTATACACTCCAAATTTATAAACAAAAGGGAAATTACTTTTTTGAAGGTCCAATGCAATTTCAAAAAATTGCTCTCCTTCAATTTTATTCAATGGCTTCGCTTTCTTGCTATCCCATGCTCCAATGGCAGAAGATTCTCCTAAAATACATATTGTTTGATCAGCATCTAAAATTGGCGCTTTAACCCTAAATACATGCGTGTTATTTTTATCAATGACATTAGGATTAACCTCTTTTACTGTCTTTGCTAATAACACATTATCAAATGGTGCTGTATAAAATGCGTTCTCTTTAAAACCTGTAAAATTCCAAGTATCAATAATCACCAATTCATTATTTGTGATTAATCCTGGATGTAAAGATTGACTATTCCCTGAATCAAAAACTTTTGTTCCATTTTCATTCAAGATAAAATAGTGATAAAGAATTTTTTCTTTCTGTATAAGATCTAATGTTGCATGTAATACCCAATAGTCATCATTTAAATAAACCATAGGTATGGCTTGATCTATTTGATTATTACCTAATTGCGGATGGTTTCCGTATAAATAAATAACCTGACCAAAATGAGTTTTGTATTTTAAATGAAAGCTTAGTTTAAGCTTTGAAGAAGTTTTAGTTGCTACTTTTTTTGTTGCAGCTTTCTTGGGCACCACATTTGACATAGTATTAAGCAATTCAATCGTTTACAATCTTTTTAAGCGAGTTTAAAGATAAAAAATAATGTGTATTAAAAACACATTAAGCAAGAATCTTCACTAATTTGTAGGAGATGTACTACTTGATTTGTATATTGCTTATTATCAATACTTTAGAATAGCTAATGGAGAAAATAGTCATTTATACAGATGGATCTTCTAGGGGAAATCCTGGCAGAGGTGGCTTTGGAGCTATTTTGATGTGGAATGGAAAAGTCAAAGAAATTGCAGAAGCTTATAGGAATACCACCAATAATAGAATGGAACTATTAGGGGTCATTAAAGCATTATTGCAATTGAAAACAAAAAAGATTCCCATTCTTATTTACACAGACAGTAAATATATTGTGGATTCGGTTGAGAAAAAATGGTTGGATAATTGGATAAAAACTGATTTCAAAGGGGGTAAGAAAAATAAAGACTTATGGTTACAATACCATCAATTAGCAAGCCATTTAAACATCCAGTTTCATTGGGTAAAAGGTCATGCTGACAATCCATACAATAATAGATGTGACGAATTAGCTACCCTAGCAGCCGATAATGGCCCTTGGAATATTGATGGAGAATTCGAGAAAACCGAATTAGCTAAATAAAGTAAAAACTAGATGGCTTTGAACTTAGGCACCATCAATCTGAAAGCACCAAAAATTACCGCTCCGAATACTAAAGTACCAGCTACACTATTTGGGTAAAAAGGAATGCCATCAATCATTGTTTGAGATAAACCAACTAAAGTTAGTGGATGCTTATATCCACCAAAACTTGCCCATACTATAAAATTAGACAATAAGAAATATACGGTAGGAGCTGCTAAGAAACTAGCAATATGTTTTGATAATTTATCTGATTGTAATCCAAAACCAAATACGGCTGTACCTGCAATTAAAATATAGTTGATCCATTGTCCTTCATAAAAACCTTCAAATTGACTCAAGTGATTCATATATAAAACCTGATACAATGCATCAGATAAAAACATAGAAATTAATGGCAATAAAAAAGCATATTGTTTTTTACTGGCGAATAATGAACCACCAAATAATGCAATAGCAATTTGAGGAGCAAAACCTAAAGGTCTTCCAGGTAAAACTCTATACAATGCACTCATTGCGACCATGATTACTAATGCTACAATTATTTGTTTGTTCAATTTCATAAAAAACTTATTTATACCTTTTGTGAATCTTTAAACAAAAATAAGGCTTTACCAGTTTATTTAATCAGTTTGCTTTTCCTCATTTGTGAATAACCTCAGGGAGCAAAAGACCTAAATACTACTGCTCCATGTGAAGAATTTAGCTGAATGGCTTGTTCTGGCTTGATCATAGCCACTTCGCCTGTTATAAAATTAGTTCCGCCTATTTCTATTGCACCTTCCATTACTAAAAGCATTTCAAGAGACTGTGAATGGATTGTGTAAGATTCACCTGCCTTTAATGAGAGTTTACTTAAACCAAAATCGGCAACCGGACATGGGTAGTTCACTTCAATTCCATTAATGGCCGTTCCTTCCATCACCATTGGATAGGTTGGACTAAAATGGACATGATCCATTAATTCTTTTATATCAACATGTTTTGGGGTTAAACCACCTCTTAAAACATTATCGCTATTGGCCATTAATTCAATATTCTGCCCTTCTAAATAGGCATGCAATAATCCAGCACCTTGAAAGATTCCTTGGTTTTTAGGTATGAACACAATATTCAATATATATATAGAAAAGATGCCCTTATCAATATTAGCAGAAGGCAATTGTCCATTGTAATATTTATTAGCCCACCAATGTGGATGCATTTTATCTACAGAAGCATTCTTAACAGCACTCATCGCTTCTTCTAACAAAGGAATTAAAATAGCATCAGAAGCTGCAGTATCCAAATGCATAAAATACTGGTACAAATTTTTATAATCATTATTAACAAACTCTTTAACCAAAACATTCAATGGTTTAAAACTAGCTAATCTTTGATGCAATAATTCCGGAGCCAAGAATCCATGCAATAACCAAAAATCACTTAAGGCAACCATCACTTCGGGCTTATGATTTTTGTCTTTATAATTTCTATATGAAGCGTCTAATGCAATACCATCTTTTTCTTCTTTGTCAAATCCAATGGCCGCACTCTGTTTGTCAGGATGTACTTGTATACTTAACATGCTTGCTACATCCAAGATCTTATATAAATAAGGCAATGTTCCAAAGCTTGTATCTTTTTGCATTAATTCATCTAATGCTATTGCGCCAAACTTCTCGGTGTGAATAATAGATGGTGCTGATGCGTGAGCTCCCATCCAATATTCAGCGAAGGGCTTATGTTGATCGTTATTCAATTGCATTAACTGAGGAATGAAAGAAGTACCACCCCAATCATAATGCCTATGAACTCCATGTAATTTATACGCTGTTTGCATATGTTTCAAATTCCTAAATTGTTGAATTAATACATATTATGAAAAACAAAGATACTGGGAATTTTGGCGAAAACCTTGCTTGTGAAAACTTAGTAGAAAATGGATTTAATATTCTAGCTAGAAATTGGCGATACAAACATTTAGAAATTGATATCATTGCTAGTAAAAATCAAATGCTTCATATTATTGAAGTCAAAACAAGAAGTAGCGAAAGATTTGGCTTTCCAGAGCAATTTATCGACAAGCAAAAGTTCCAATTTTTGAAAAATGCAGCAGCCATCTATCAATTCCAATATCCTAGATGGAAAAATATTCAATTTGATGTATTCGCGATAACGCTAAAAAATCCAATAGAGGTGCTATTTTTGGAAGATGTCTTTTTCTAAAGCCTTCATTTTCTCTACCATCTTATAAGTTGCTGGGCAATACTCTACATTTTGCTTGTGCACATGAACGTATTCTGTAAATTTCTTCTTTGTTAAATGAGGAAAACCTGCACAATCAGCCGGTCTTACTTCATAGATACTGCACATATTATCTTTCAGATTCAAAAACTGACATGGTTGTTGTTGATTTAACCAATCATTGTCTTTTTTATCATATTGCAACCATTTTTCTTTAAACTCTTTTGGACTCATATCAACATGTGCTGCAATTCTCTTAATATCTGCAGGTGTAAAAGTTGGACTCATTGTTTTACAACAATTGGCACAACTTAAACAATCTACTTCTGCCCAAACTTCAGGACTAAGTTGTTGAGTAAGCTTATCAAGACCCTTAGGCGATTTCTTTTCCAATTTGGTTAAAAAGCTTTTTAATACTTTAGCATTACGCTTTACTTTCTGCCTAAATGATCTTAAATTTACTTGCATATTCCAATAGAATGAGAAGCGAAATAAAATCATTCTTGCTTAACTATCAAATCTTTTAATTATTTCAATGCATTGGGACATCTATAAAAAAGGCTTTAAAGCATTTCTTCAATTAGAAAAGTCCCTTAGTGCGCATTCGGTAGAGGCTTATTTAAGAGATATTGACAAGTTTGCTCAATATCTATTTGATGAAGTGGGAAGCATTGGCCCCTCAGAAGTTACCCTTAAACATTTGCAAAGCTTTATACAAACCATTGGCAAGCTAGAAATGGCACCAAGTTCTCAAGCTAGAATTATATCTGGCATTAAGTCATTTTTTAAATACTGTTTACTTGAACAAATTATTACCATTAACCCAACTACCCTTCTCCCTACTCCAAAGATTCAACGTAAATTACCAGATGTATTAAGTTTTGAAGAAATAGAACAAATGATTGGTGCATTAGATTTAAGCAAACCCGAGGGTGGTCGTAATAAAGCTATTTTAGAAGTAATGTATAGTTCTGGCCTCAGAGTTACCGAAGCAATCAATCTAAAACTTTCTTGCTTGTATTTAGATGTAGGTTTTATAAGAGTAATTGGAAAGGGTGATAAAGAAAGATTAGTGCCCATTGGCTCAGATGCAATAAAGTATATAAAGCTTTACAAAGACACCATTCGAGTACACCAGATGCCCTCTAAAGATTGTGAAGACATTTTGTTTCTAAATAATAGAGGGAAGGCTTTAAGCAGGGTTATGATTTTTTATATCATCAAAGACCTTATTCAAAAAACGGGTATTAATAAAACCATTTCACCACATAGCTTTAGACACTCTTTTGCCACCCATTTAGTAGAGGGCGGAGCCGATTTAAGAGCTGTACAAGAAATGCTTGGACATGAAAGCATTACTACTACAGAAATCTATACCCATATTAATAGAGAGTACCTTAGAGATACACTTGACCGCTTCCACCCTGCTTTTAAGAAAGCATAGTTTAGACTAAATTTAACCATTTAATAAACCAAAATGTAGTAGGTTTGTTATTCATAAAAAATCAACGCATGAAAAGAATATTTTTAGCTTTAACTAGTATTATTTGTTTAAGTGCTACAGCACAAATTAAAATGCCAGCTGCTAGCCCTACTCAAACCCTTTCTCAAGAATTTGGAATGGGCAAAATTGATATCACTTATTCAAGACCTGGTATCAAAGGAAGATCTGTTTTTGGAGATGGTAGTTTATTAGCACCTAATGGCATTGTATGGAGAACAGGTGCAAACGCTGCAACAAAAATAACTTTCTCTCATCCAGTAAGTATTGGTGGCAAAACATTGGCAGCAGGTGATTATGGCTTATTCACTATCCCTGGTAAAAATGAATGGACAGTTATCTTAAATACCAATTCTAAAGGTTGGGGAAGTTTCGAATACAAGGAAGCTGAAGATGTTATAAGAGTTAATGTAAAACCAGAGACAACTAACAACTTTACAGAAACATTCACAATTAATGTTGACAATATCACTCCAGAAACTGCAGTAATCTGTTTAAAGTGGGCTAATACAATGATTTGTTTACCAATCCAAACAGATATCAAACCAACTATACGCAAGCAAATTCAAGACGCAACAACTGGTGCAAATGTTAATCCAAATGCATACAGCGCAGCAGCTAACTTCTACTATGATATTGACAAAGACTACGATAAGACTTTAGTTTATGTAGACAAAGCAATTGCTTCAAATGCAAATGCATATTGGTTATACTTATTAAAAGCAAAAGCACAAGTTGCATTAGGCGACAAAAAAGGTGCAAGAGCAAGCGCAGAAACTTGTGTAAAAATGGCAGAAGCAGCAAAGAATGCTGATTATGTAAGATCTGGTAAAGAGATATTGGAGAAATTATAGAATTTGCTTATTCAAGGCATTCAAAACCCATCACTTTGTGATGGGTTTTGCTTTGTGCGGAAGAGGAGATTCGAACTCCCACGCCCGGGTATGGGCGCTACCACCTCAAGGTAGTGCGTCTACCAATTTCGCCACCTCCGCAGATTCCGCAAACCTACATAAAATTGCGGAGCC
>Ga0222712_10001643_pt1 | contig 27102 bp, 20 predicted proteins | sample C33_657DmetaG_FD_165043 | JGI IMG/M metagenome (GOLD analysis project Ga0222712, IMG submission 165043) | Estuarine water microbial communities from San Francisco Bay, California, United States - C33_657D | ecosystem: Environmental > Aquatic > Marine > Unclassified | place: USA: California... | reverse complement strand
TAGTGTACAATTAGCACATTGGATAATTTGAAAATCTTCGCCTTTAAGAGAGTAATCCTTGGTATGCAGTAAAGAAGCAATGTCTTCTTTATTACATATGGGACAAGCTGAAAATTGTTTATTATGTTCAAGCATACTAAAAAGATTTAAATACAATCGCAGCAATGGCAATAATGGATAAAATCAAAGCTATCCAAGGCCATTGTAAGGACTTTTTTTCAACCATTTCTTCACTTGTAGTAATAGGGCTAATGGTTATATCTTTAAAATAATGATTAGATATAAATTTGTTATTCCAAGTATATTCATCCCCTATTTTTTCAATACTTCCTAAATTTCCAATAGATAATGTATTGTTATGGGCGTCAAAACTATTTTCTAGAAATTGCTCAAATTGAATATTAGCTTGTTCATTAGAGATAGATAATGCTTCTGCTAAATAAGTATAAAAATTATTACTAGGTTTTTTATTATTTGTTGAAAAGCTAATGGTTAGTTCAGGTGCATGTAAAGTATCTCCAATCCAAGCGGCTGGCTTTTTACTTAAATGAAGTGTGCCTATATTAGTAAGCACTAATTCATTGTTTTGTACGAAATATTGTTCTAAAACTTTTTCCATAGTTATTTATGAAACGAATATACGATACCAGCAATTAATTGAACACCTAAAGAGGGATATTCTGCCCAACGCTGATACTTTTTATCTAATAAGTTCTCTGCTTTTGCCCAGGCCTTTAAATGAGTGGTTAATTGGTAATTAAAGGAAGCATTTAAGACAAGGGTATTTTTTAAATCATAGGCATTCTCAGCTGCATTTTGAAAGGAAGCGCCAGACCAATATTGCATACTGCCATCAATTGACCATTTCTTACTAGGATACCAACTTAAATCTCCATTCAAATTCAAAGGCAAAATACCCCATGCATTGGTGTTTTCTTTGATAGAATTAAATTGAATATATTTCGCATTTCCTTTTAAGATAAATTGATCGCTCAATTGATAACGCATGGCTGTAATAAATTCTAAAGTAATAGCTCTGTATTCAAAAATGGGTTGGAATTGCAAACCGAAAAATTGAGAAGGTGCTACATTATTAATTCTATTGAAAAAAGGAATATTGCGGTAATCATTTAAGGATAATCCAAAACTATACTGTAACCTTTTAGAGGCATTTATATAAAGCTCTAATGCCTTTTTTTCTTGGGTAGTAATTTTCAAGTTATTGGGTGCTGCTATCCATGGATTGATCATAGAAAGACTCGCGTAGTTATTATTGGTTAAAATAGTTTGCCAATTAGCCACTAATAAATAATTGGTATCATTTAATTTTTTACTAAACTGCACAAGTGGGAATAAGGCAAATTCATTGGTAGTGAAACTAGGTTTAAACCCAACTTTAATACTAGAGTTCCATTTATTTAATTCAATGCTAGGTTGTATTGTAAATATTGAATTCGTCTGATTCGCATAATTGGTATGTGTATACTTATTATAATTATAATTGAAATCAAGATTTATTTTACCTGTACCTTTTAATTTAAAACTCATAGGGTTATACATTTCTACCCATAAATTATTCGTATTGGCTAGGCCTTTAAAATTCTCCAATGTAAGAATCGGATTAAATAATATATTTAAAATATTATTTTTTGAATTTTCGTTTACCCATTTTAAAGAGGTTCCAAAATTGGTAAAGGCTTGTGAATAAGCCGCCAAGGATAAACTACTGTTATCAGGGACTAAACCAAATCTATAGAGTTGTGTATTTTGATAAAAAGCTTCTGTTTGTATAGAGTGATTATCGGATATTTTAATATTCCCTATATATGCAAAATTCTTATGGTTATACTGTTGTAGGTACTGCATTCCATTGGAAGTTTCAAAACTAGCATCAAAGGCATGGGAATGATTATTTTCATCCATTGCATTGTAACTGGCTTCAAACAATTGGTTATTATAATTACCAAATCCTAGTTTTAAATTAGTGGTATTGACTGGAAAAGAAGTCTCTTTTTCTTTATAAGATCTTGGGATTAAAGAAATAGGTCTATACTGAAAGCTTAAGTTTTGAGTAGGAACTTGATAATTGAGTACCGTTATAGAAGTGTCGGTTTTATTAGTAGCCTTAGTGAAATTTAATTTGGCTATATTTTTAAGTTGTGGCTTAAAGGCTGAAATAATACTCACTTCTTTTTCTGGAACAGTATCTAGTTTAGGAGTTATTATATTATTTGTTTGTAGCAGTTTTGAAAGGTCAGCTGTTTCTACATTAAATGTCGGTGTATTTTTTTTACGCACTACCCTATTACTTTTCTTAGAATTTGACTTTTTAGCCTTCTTTTTGCCTTTACTCGATTTAACTGTTTTTTTCTTTTTGCTACTGCCTAGTTTTTTACTGGCAGCTATCTTCGCTTTTTGCTTTTTATTTTGCTGGGTATTGCCCGCCGTTAAAAAACAGAAAATACAAATGAATAAGAAACTATATTTTAAAAAATACTTCATACTATTTTATTTAATTGTTGGTGTTTCTGTAAGTTCTTTTAACTTTTGAGCAGCAACAATTTTAAGTGGTTCTATAGTGGCGTTATCGGCTACACTTTTATAAGTGGCAATTGCGTTGAAATTGTCTTTTTGAGCGACATAAATATCTCCTAATAAAATATAGGTTTTAGTGACCCAATATTCATAAGAAGCTTGTTTTTTAATAATGTCAAAAGCGGTTTTCTCCGCAAGACTTAATTTATTTTGCAATAAGTATACATTCGCTAATTGAAAATGTGCTTCTGCAGAAATAATGCTAGAGCCAGCTTTAATAACTTTGCTAACTATTTGAATAGCTGCACTGGTATCACCTGCTATTAATTTTTGATGATAAATGGTCATATTGGCCATCTCTATATCATCAATAGCGCTGTTTTTTTCGGCTAGAATTTGTTCTGCAATTGTATTAGCCTGCGCCCATTTCTCTGCTTTGTATTGGCATCTTAACAAGCCCTTATTGGCCTCTGTAATATTTTCTTTTTGAGTGGCTATTTGCAATAATATAGTAAAGTACTTTTCAGCTAAAGCATAGTTCTGGTAATTAAAATAATTTAATCTAGCTGCAATTAGGGCTGCTCTTTCAGCGTAGGCATTGGGAGCCTTATCCGCTATAGTAGAAAAATAGACTAAGGCTGTATCATAGTTTTGTTTAGAATAAGCTATTTCTGCTATAAGATTAGTGGCTTCTATATTATGAATACCATTTGGAAACTTTTGTAAATAAGCTGTAAAGCCAATAGCCGATTCTGTATATTTTTTTTGTTCATACTTTAGCACTGATGCCCTAAAGATTAAAGAATCTTGTTCATTGGTTGTTAAAGGGTGGCCATAATCGTTCATGAACTGAACATATAATTCTGGCGTTTGATCCTCTATAAAAATATTGCGTATGTACTCAATCGCATTTTCACTTTCTATTGAATTAGGATAGCTGGCATATAAATCTTTGAAAGTGGCAAGGGCCATTTGATTTTTATCCAAATTAAAATATACAATTCCTAATTTATAATAAGCTTGAGGGTAAAATTGAGAAGCAGACTTATCTAAGGTTATTTTAGTTAAAGGCGCTATGGCATCTTGAAACTTTTCTTGGCTTACATAAGTATCTGCCAATTCCATTCTAGCATCATTAATATAGGAAGAACTTGGATAATTAGATTCATAATTATTGAGCATCTTAATTTTTTCACTCACCTTCCCTATGCCCCCGAGTATGGTGGCTTTTTGTAAAAATGCATAGTCGGCATAAGACCAGGATAAATCTATCACATGCTGATAAGTAGCTAAGGCCTCATTCATTTTCTTTAACATCATTTGGCAGTCTGCTACTCTTACATAGGCATCTTGTTGATATCGGTCTAACTCTATACCAACATTTAAACTTGATATTTCTTTAAATTGAAGCAGCGCTTTTGGATATGCCCCTGTTTTTAAAAAACAATAACCTAATATATACCTTGCGTTCGTTGGATTCACTTCACCTGCATTAATAGGATCCAACATATATTTCTGTAAATATCCAATGGCGTCAGTTATATTACCCATCTTATAACTTATTTCCCCTAACCAGAAGTGAGTGGCCGAAAGATAATTACCATTGTAAGGTGCATTTTTTAATTGATTCAATAAAGAATAGGCTTTTTCTACTTCACCGTCATTAATATGGTTGCAGGATAGCCCATATAATATAGCGGGATAAATTTTTAATAATTCTAATGATGGCGTTTCAATTAATTGATAAGCCTCTAAAGCTTGCTTAAAGTTATTGGTAAAGGCCAAGGCGGTAATCCAGAGAGATTTTGATTCAGAAAAGTAAATAGATTGCGGATAGTTTTCTATAAACTTATCTAAAACTGTTACAGCAAGACTGTATTCTTTTAATTCTACTAATAGTTTTCCATAATTAAATAAAGAAATTTCTTTTTGGGCTAAGTTGATGCTTTTAGAAGCACAAAGCATAAAAGCATTTTTAGCACCATTTTTATCATTTACTTTCAAATAAGCAGTGCCTAATAAATACATACTATTTTGACCCAATGAGTCTTCCACATTGGCTAATTGCTTAAATCCTTCAATAGATTTTTCCCATTGTTGATCCTGGAAATAACAAAAAGAGAGCTGGTATAAATCCTGTACTTCCACTTTATCTTGTGCTGCTACGTATTTTGCTAAATAAGGAACTGCTTTTTGATATTGTTTTTTCTCAAAAAGTAAGTGCCCCATTAACTGCTGTAATTGTAAATTATAATACTGCCCTTCTGTTTGTAGTGCTTTCTCGCAATTCGCCAACGCAGCTTCTATGTCTCCATTGAAATAATATATCTGACTAATGTAAAACGGGGTTAAACTTGCATAAGCATTATTATTACTAGCTATTTCAAAGCAAGATAAAGCCAAAGGAAAATCCTTTTTTTGAAGTGCTATAAAACCTGCATAATAATTGGCATCGGTATAATACAGTGATTGCTTTAGCTGTCTAATACTATTTAATAAGCTAGTGGCCTTATCCCAATTGCCTAATTTAAAATATAAATATCCTTGCAGATATTTCATCGTAATGAGTTCCTCATTATTTAAATCGGCAATACTTACTTTATCAAAAGCATTTAAGGCTTCTTGTGTATTTTGTTTTTTAACATAATAGTTGCCCAAAAAGAAGTTTATTCTAGCATTGTAAATCTTGTTATGGGAAGACTTTAAGTAAGTGATTGCTAAATTTTCTGCAGCCGGCTTTTGTAAAACAAGGGATAAATAAGTATAATAGTAATGTATATCTTCTTTTATACTTTCTTGATTTGCCTTAAAATGATAAGCCGACTGGATATATTGAAAAGCAGAAAGCGTGTCCTTCTGATGTAGGGCATTGATACCTTTTTGAAATACAGGGTCTAAAGGGTTAGTATTTTGCGTGTATTGGCCATAGGAAGTAAAAACAACCATACATAAGAAAACCAGGTTCACAATTCTATTTCTCAATGATAACATGCTACTTGTTTATTAATTACCTAAAAATACGCTCTACTTATAAAACGAACCTTATTTACCCCTTATTGTGGAAAAACAGAATTCATTCGTAAATTTGTCAACAATAACAATAAAACATGTACGAATTTAACACGCAGGTAAGAGTAAGGTATGCCGAGGCAGATCCCATGAATGTGGTTTACTATGGCAATTATGCGCAATATTTTGAAGTGGGCAGAGTAGAAAGCTTAAGAAACTTAGGTATAAGCTATAAAGGTATTGAGGATATGGGCATTATGCTACCTGTAGTGGAATTAAATATTAAGTATTTAAGACCTGCTAAATATGACGATTTGCTGACCATCAAATCCCAAATCAAGGAACTACCCACAGATCATAAAATTATATTTGATCAGGAAATTTATAATGAGGAAGGCAAATTACTCACCATTGGTAAAGTGAAACTATATTTCATGGACAGTAAACTGGGAAAAAGAGCCAGTATGCCCTCTTCCATGCTAGAAAAACTAAGCTCCTATTTTAGATAAAAACCGCTGTTTTTTAGTTTACTTTGCACCCTATAACCCTGAATCAATGAACCTTATTCAAGCTACAATTATTACCATCGGAGACGAGTTATTAATTGGGCAAGTAATTGATACCAATAGTGCCTTTATTGCTCAATGCTTATCAAAAATAGGTATCCCTGTTACAAGTAGAATTGCAGTGGGTGATAACAAAGCAGATATAATCAATGCCTTAGATACGGCTTCTCAAAAATCTAAAATAATTATACTCACAGGAGGTTTAGGGCCTACAGCAGATGATATTACCAAACCCCTTCTGAATGAATATTTTGGAGGCAAAATGATTATTCATCAACCAAGTCTGGATCATATCACTCATATTTTTGAGACGATACATAAAAGACCCATGATTGATCGAAATAGAAAGCAAGCCGAAGTGCCAGATGTTTGTGAAGTCTTATTCAATGAAAAAGGAACGGCTCCTGGAATGTTATTTAAAAAAGAGGGTGCTTATTATTTTTCTCTGCCAGGTGTGCCTCATGAAATGAGATGGTTAACAGAAAATCAAGTTATTCCTATTATACAAAAAGCCTTTAGCTCCCATTTTATTGCGCACAGAACACTTTTAACTGCTGGTATTGGGGAATCTTTTTTAGCAGAACAAATTGCTCATTTTGAAAACGCTTTACCCGCTTCTATAAAATTGGCTTACTTGCCTAATATTGGTATGGTTCGACTTAGACTTACCGGATCAGGTCAAGATGAAAAAGCCTTGGACAAAGAATTGAATACTCAATTTGAAGCTTTAAAGAAAGCAGTGAATGAATATTTAGTCACTGATGCCGATGAGACCATGGAAATGGTAGTAGGAAATTTATTAAAACAAAGAAATCAAACGGTGTCCACAGCAGAAAGTTGCACAGGTGGTTATATAGGTCATTTATTGTCTAAGAATGCTGGTTCTTCTCAGTTTTACACGGGAGGCATCATTAGCTATGACAATCGCATTAAAACCGAATTTTTAGATGTTCCCAACGAAATCTTACAAACTGTGGGAGCCGTAAGTAAAGAAGCCGTTGAACAAATGGCCTTGGCTGTAAGGGCAAAAATGAATACAGATTACGCTATTTCGGTAAGTGGCATCATGGGGCCAAGTGGTCAAACCGACGAAAAGCCATTAGGAATGGTTTGGGTGGGTGTTGCCAATAGAGAAAAAGTAGTTTCCAAGGTTTTCTATCTAAGATTTGACAGGTTAAGGAATATAGAGGTTACGGCAAATCAAGCTATAAATTTACTTAGGTTATTAATAATCAATAAGATTTAGTCTTATTTTTGCTAAAATTAACTCATATGCCAATTGTGGATCTAGTTTTACCTAAGTTGGGTGAAAGTATCATGGAGGCAACCATCTTAAAATGGCATAAGAAGGTGGGTGATACTATTCAATTGGATGAAACTATTTTGGATATAGCTACCGATAAAGTAGATAGCGAAATCCCTTCCACTACAGAAGGCGTAATTACAGAAATTTTATTTGAAGTAAATGCAGTGGTTCCTATTGGAACCGTTATTGCAAGAATTAGCACAACAGCAATTTCATCAGCACCTATTATTGCAGCTCCAATTGTAGAAAAGAAACTAGATACTATTATTGAAAACATAGTAACCAGCGAGCCTTCTGTCATTGAAGAAGTACCTTATGTTCCTTCTACTCCTATTCAAATGAAGGCAGCTCCTATTCAAGAAAGTAAAATTGTTGAATCTGTTAAGCCTACTAACTTACAGATGAATACGAATACCACGCAAGAAGCTAAATTTTATTCACCCTTGGTTTTAAATATTGCACAGAATGAAGGTGTTGGTATGGATGAATTGCAGCATATTAATGGAACAGGTACTAATGGAAGAATTACCAAAAGGGATATTTTAGATTTTATTGCGCGTAAGAAAATGGCCATTCATTTGCCTACGCCTAGCTCAATTGAGCAAACTAGCAATGAACCCATTAGTCAAAATCAAATAAATAACGAAGCTCCTGCAAGAGCTATACTGAATAAGCCATTAGATGTTTATGAAAATACAACTTCTAATTTCTCTGCTTCAAAATCCACTAAGTTGGCAAATCCTAATGAAGTAATTGTTTCAGGGGCTACTGAAATAATAGAGATGGATCGTATGCGCAAATTAATTGCCAAACATATGGTGGATAGTGTTCAAACCAGTCCACATGTCACTTCATTTGTAGAAGTAGATGTAACCAATATGGTGTTATGGAGAGATAAAGTAAAAGAATTATTTGAAAGAAGAGAAGGTACTAAGATTACTTATACACCTATGTTCTTGGAATCGATTGCGACAGTGCTGGAGCAATTCCCAATGATTAATTGTAGTTTACAAGGCGACCAAATTATTCTTAAAAAAGATATTAATATAGGAATGGCTACTGCCCTACCTTCTGGTAATTTAATCGTGCCCGTTATTAAATGCGCCAATCAATTAAGTATTGTAGGTATCACTAAAGCCGTTAATAATTTAGCACAAGCTGCTAGAAATGGTCAATTAAAGCCTACGGATACCCAAGGGGGCACATTCACAGTAACCAATGTAGGTTCTTTTGGAAGTATTATGGGAACCCCTATTATTAATCAACCACAGGTTGCTATTTTAGCATTAGGTGCTATTAAGAAAAGAGCTGTAGTTGTAGAAACACCTTCTGGTGATGCCATATTAGTGCGTCACATGATGTTTATAAGTATGAGCTACGACCATCGTATTGTAGATGGTGCGATGGGTTCTAAATTCTTATCAGCTGTAGGAAAAGAAATTGAAAATTGGGATCCCAATAGACAGTGGTTTCAATATGTATAAACTAAGTATAATTAAAGTAAAAAAAAGCCCCGATTTATCGGGGCTTTTTAATGTTTATGAGTGCTAAAAATGTTGAATTTAATTTTTCAATTAAAATTAGAATTAATTTAATAATTCAAACCCCAGGTTCTTCCTTTCATTACAGCAGGTACTCCTTTTGATAACCATTCTGGCATGGGTGCACCTTTTAAATAACTATCGAAAAATTGTTGTTCTCTTATTTGAATGTCTTTTCTATTTCTACGCTCTACTAAATTATGGGCTTCATTATTGTATACCAATAACCAAACTTTTTTGTTCAAACGTTTCATATCGCTATACATTTCAATACCTTGATACCAAGGCACAGCATCATCTGCATCATTACTCATTATAACCAAAGGTGTTTTAATATTAGGTAAAGAGAATAAAGGAGAGTTCTTTATATATAAGTCGGGTCTTTCCCATAAGCTAGCACCTAATCTTGTTTGTGATTTCTCGTATTGGAATTGACGACTAATTCCAGGCCCCCAACGTATACCAGAATAAGCGCTGGTCATATTCACTACTGGCGCACCTGCCCAAGCAGCAGCATATAAATTGGTTTTAGTAATTAAATAAGCAATTTGATATCCTCCCCAACTTTGTCCTTGTAAACCAACCTTGGTACTATCCACAAAACCTTTTTGAATCATGGCTCTAGTACCACTTAAGATATAGTCATAAGCAGATTGTCCAGGGAAACCTGTTTTGTACCAGATATCGGGTACAAATACAATATAGCCTCTACTTGCAAAAAATGGTATGTTTAATCTTGAAGGAGTGGGTGCAGGTGCTAAATAGTTATGTAGGGTTTGATTGTTTCTTTCATAGAAGTATACAATCATAGGATATTTTTTCTTTGCATCGAAATTCTCAGGTAAGTATAAAACCCCTTCAGCCATTTTACCTGTATAGGCCTTCCACTTTACTATTTGAGAACTCATCCAATTGTAATTCGCTTGTTGGGTGTTAATAGTAGCAATACTGCTAGGATTTTGTTTAGTAGCCTCAAGTGTATATAAAAATATATTAGGCGACTTTACTTCATCTTCTTGCATTACCGCAATATCATTAGAATGAGCTGCTCCGATAATGGTGCTAAAATGCATCGGTACTTGGTTTATTAAATTCAATTTACCATCTGCAAGATTTAAGGTTGATAATAATTCAGACTTATCTACCTCACTAAATCCTTTAATTAATATTGTAGCATTTTTAGCTAAGGTTTTACGCTCTGTGTAGGTCTCAACAAATCTTGAAATAATTTTATTATTTCTACCGTTCGTTAATCTCTTAGAGGCGTTTATTCCATTTATATCTACTAACCAAATGTCATATCTGTCATACATAAGTACTTCTTGGTTATTGTCCATCCATTTTGCTATGCCATAAGCATTAGGGTCATCGGGTAAATCATTTTCTTCATCAAACAAAGAAGTTTTAATGTCCTTCGCAATTTGAATAGTTTTACCCGTTGTTGCATTGTAAGAAAAATACTTTTTTTGTGGTTCATCATAATACACCAAAGCATTTCCATCATATGATGGGCTTATTAAATTCCCTTTCCACTCTTTTTGAATTAATTTTCTTTGGCCAGTACTTGTGCTAATAGCAAAAATATCTTTTAGAGAAAAGCCTTGCCATTGAGATGCTAGTAAGTAAGTAGAGTCAATAGTGGCATAAGCGGTGCTACCATCTCCTTCAGCAGTTGTGATTACATCTCTGTCTTTAATTTTACCTAGGTAAGTTGCCTTTTTATTTTCAGTATTAATGACTACTAATTCAGTACTCTTTAAAGTGCTTTCTAATGCTTTTTGTTGAGCAGGCTGAATAATAGGGTCATTGTAATGCCAAATATCAACACTTACTCTTTCAAAATCGGGTAAACTAGTGTCTTTGATAGGCAGTATGGGTTGCACACCGAATTCTAGTTTATTGCCTGACTTACTAAATTTCATTTTTCTATCTCCTCCTATTGTATAGTTTGTAGGAATAGCATTATTTGACTTATCGAATACAGATACCGCTGTCTCTAGTGATGGTGTATAATAAGCTAAGTAATAATTTTTTTGAAGGGCTTTGTCGGCACTATCTTTCTCCACTAAATAAGCCAATTGGTTTCCTTCTTCATCCCAAATAAAATTGGTAGCCGTGTATACTTGTTTTGTTAAGACCTTTGTATTAGTGTCTGCAATAGTGGCAAGTAGCACCTGGGCCTCTTTTTGCTTTGTTTTCACCTGATACATGACTACACCCATTGCTTTAGGATGTATTAAGTACTGTGCAATATTGGAATAGGTTTTCTCTTTTGCAGAAGATAAATCTCTCATTACTAAATCTGATCCTTCTTTATTAATATCACCTTTTTTATCTTTCAAATACACTATTATATCATTACCATGTTCTGCCAATTGAAAGCTTTTTACAGAAGGGATTTTTTGAATACCACTAGTTGCTAATTCCACTATCACTAAACTGTCTTTAGGCATTTCATCTGCCTTCTTTTTATCTATTTTGGCATTTCTAGTTTCAGCAAAACTGGGTTTAATTTTAGCTACCAGGTATTCTCCATTTTCTGTAAAAACGGCTTGTGTGGCTCTAGGAATACTTAATTCATTTCCCGTTTTCACATTTCTAATAATAAATGAACCATCTCCTTCCTGAGGCGCAATTGCATAAACTATAAATTTGCCTTGAGGATGAAAAGAGGTTTCTCTGATGGACTGCCAACTATCATAAACAGTGTGGTCTAATTCCTTTTTTTGTGCACTTGTTTTCAAACAAAGGAAAACCAGCAAAAACAATAGAATTTTATTCATTTTTTGGTATTTTATAATTGTAATATACAAATAGTTTTGAGATCTTTTTTTGTCTTAGATTTGCTTTATTAATTTATTATATGAAAGGTATTTTTCTCGCCCTATCCCTACTACTCTGTGCTTTTGGATTTGCTCAAAATAAGGGTAATTTATCGGGTTGGGTAGTCGATAAAAATACTCAATTTCCTATTGCAGGGGTATCGGTGAAGGTTTTAAATACCCCCTATTCAACTATAACAGATAGCAATGGTAAATATGTAATAAAATCCATTCCTACAGGCCAATACCAATTAAAATTTATTTCAATAGGGTCTTATCCACTTACATTGTTTAATGTGGTTGTCACTTCAGGTAATGAACTAAACAATACCATTGAACTTATCCCTGAGTCCTTTCAATTAGCTGAAGTAAGAGTGGGTGGTAATAGAAAAACGGTAAGAGCAGCTACATTAGAAACTCCCTTAAGTGTTCAAAGATTAACCTCTGAAGAGATAAAATCTAGTCCTGGAAGTAATTTTGATATCTCTAAAGTGGTACAGTCTTTACCAGGCGTCACCGGTTCAGCTTCCACAGGAGCTGGTTTTAGAAATGATATTATTGTAAGAGGTGGTGCCCCCAATGAGAATGTATTTTATTTAGATGGTATAGAAATACCCGTAATTAACCATTTCAGCACCCAAGGTAGTGCAGGTGGGCCACAGGGTATCTTAAATGTTTCTTTTATTGATGAGGTAAAATTATCCTCTTCCGCATTTGATGCAAAATTTGACAATGCCCTTTCTTCTGTATTTGAGTTTAAACAAAAAAGAGGTAATACAGAAAAATTGCAAGGAAATATAAGAATGGGAGCCACTGAGTTTGCGAGTACTTTTGAAGGCCCCTTATCAAAAAATGGGAAAACTACTTTTTTAGTCTCTGCTAGACGCAGTTATTTACAATATTTATTTCATGTATTAGACTTGCCTATTCGACCTAATTTTTGGGATTATCAGTTTAAAGTAACCCATAGTATCGATCCTAAAACCACTTTAACCTTTATTGGCGTGGGTGCTATTGATGAATTTAAATTTGCAGCCCCTAGAAACTCAACACCTCAAAAAGTATACGCACTCAATGCTAGCCCCTCTATTAATCAGTGGAGTTACACCATGGGTGTTACCTTAAAGCGTTTAATTAAAAAAGGGTATTGGAATTTAGCTATTAGTAAAAATAATTTATACAATGTAAATGAGAAATACGAAGACAATTTAAACCCTGATAGAGGTGAAAAAACTTTTGATTATACCTCTAATGACATTGGCAATAATTTAAGATGGGATATTTCTAAAAGTTTATTAGGCATTAAATTTACAACTGGATTTAATCTTACAGATATTAATTATGACAATAGCACTTATCAAGTGTTGAAGTACAATAATTTATTCCCGAATGCAGCCACTCCTACCTTAGGTGCTAAAACTTATATCCGTTATAATTCTAGTTTTAATTATAAAAAATATGGTGCTTTTTTTCAAATGGGTAAAAGAGCCTTTAATAATAGATTAGGTATTAGCGCAGGTATTCGAAAAGATGGAAATACTTTTACCAATACAGGTAATCAAATAATGCGTCAAATATCTCCAAGAGTTGGATTAAGCCTGGTTCTAAGCGATCAACTCACTTGGAATGCCTCTGTAGGTAAGTACTTTAAATTAGCCCCTAATACAGCCTTAGGCTTTAAAGACGCATCTGGTAATTATTTAAATAGAGACGCTAGTTATATTGGAAGCTTCCATTATGTAACAGGCATTGAATATTTGCGTTCAGAATCTACTCGCTTTACAGCAGAAGTATTTTATAAAAGATATACAGGGGTTCCTATCAGTAAAGAAAAAGGAATTAGTTTATCTAATTTAGGGGCCGATTTTAATATTTTAGGCAACGAGGATGTCTCCACCGTTGGGTTAGGTAGAAGTTATGGCTATGAATTATTTGCTCAACAAAAATTAACAAAGCGCTTTTTTGGAGTTGCTAGTTATAGTTTTTTCAGAAGTTCTTATACCGATATTCAAGGGAAATACAGTCCTAGTTCTTGGGAAAATATTCACTTACTTAGTTTAACGGGCGGCTATAAGTTTAATAAAAACTGGGAGTTAGGCATTAAGTTCAGATACCAAGGCGGTGCTCCTTATACCCCATATGATATGAATTTGAGTAAATTAAATTTCGCCACATTAGGTTCGGGTTTATTTGATTACACTAAATTAAATACTTTACGAAATAGAGCCTTTCATTCAAGTGATTTTAGATTAGATAAAAAGTATAATTATAAAAAATCGACATTTGATTTTTATATAGACATTACCAATTGGTATGGAGCAAAAACCGTATCTCCTCCCTTTTATATATTTTCTTACGAGGCCAATGGAACTTTCAAAACAACCGATGGCTTAGCGCTGAAAAAAGATGGCTCTAATGCGGAACCTTCTTTATATGAGAATAATACCGTCTTCATAACGCCTACAATTGGATTTATCTTTGAATTTTAATTCAATTAAAAACTAATTAAGCGCTAATTAATTTTAACTTGTTGAATACGGTGTTGCTTTACAATTCTTCTCATTTGTATAATAACAGATATAATTATACAAATTATACCTGCGTAAAAGCTAAGTCCTAATTGTTTTTGTTCTTTAAATAAAATAAAGGCAAGTATAATTCCATAAACTGGCTCTAAATTCAAAGTTACATTCAATGTAAAGGCGCTAACATGTTTTAAGGAAGAAAGCATAAGATGCGTTGACCAGACTGTACAAGCTACTGCTAGTATAGATAACCAAAACCAATCCATGGTGGTAGGTAATAATCCAATAGGATTCAACCCTGTATTGAATACATAAAAGAAAATGAAGGGCAATAAGAAAAGAAGACCTCCGGTCATTTCATAGGATTGTATGGTTTGAACATCGATATGACTAGTAAAGCGTTTATTTATGATAGAAAAGATGGCTGCAAATAAGGCTGAGAATAATCCCACTATAATACCCGTTCTAAATTGAGTATCGAAATGAAATATCAGAAATATACCCAACAAACTTAATGAGCTTATTAGAATTTCTTGAAATTGTATTTTAGCATGTTTCCAAAGTGGTTCTAAGAATGAGCTAAATAAACTCGTACTTGAAAAGCAAACTAAGGCAATAGAAACATTAGCTAATTTAATACTTTGATAAAAACAAACCCAGTGCAGGGCAATAATAGCACCAGTGCCCAATAAGGACATTTTTGTTTTAAGACTATATTGATGGGTATTTTTTTTATATAAAGCCAATGCCCATAATACAATAACAGTAATTAGAATTCGATAAAATACTAATACTAAACCATTGAGTTTAATCAGAAAGCCAAGAGAACCGGTTAGTCCCGCTAAAAAAACGAAAATATGTAATTGTAATAAAGCCTTCTTAAAAGTTGACACGAATGCGTTTTATCATTTTAACAAAACTTCCAGTGGATGACTGCCATTGCATATTAAGTACACCTAGCATGGCTTCTTTAATAATTCCTTTGGACATTTTACTAACCCCTATTTTCCTATCCACAAATGTAATAGGCACTTCTTTTATTTTATAGCCCAATTTCCAAGCAGCAAATTTCATTTCTATTTGAAAAGCATATCCAATAAACTGAATAGTATCTAAGTTAATATCGGCAAGTACTTTATTCTTGTAACAAATAAACCCTGCAGTTGGATCTTTAATGGGCATGCCTGTAATAATTCTTGTGTAGGCAGAACCTCCTAAAGAATAAATTTTTCTATCTAATGGCCAGTTTTCTGTTTCACCTCCTTTTACATATCTACTTCCTATAGAAACATCAGCCCCTTTTTCTTCACAAGCAGCTAATAGTTTATCTAAATCATTGGGGTTATGAGAGAAATCGGCGTCCATTTCAAAAATATAATCATAGTTATTATCCAAGGCCCATTTAAATCCTTGTATATAGGCTGTACCCAAACCTTGTTTACCTGGTCGCTTTAAAATAAATAATCGTTCTAGAAATTTACTCATTAATCCTTCTACTATGGCAGCAGTGCCATCGGGCGAATTATCGTCAATAATTAAGACATGATAATCCGAAGAGAGTCCCAAGACTGCATGTAAAATGGCAGAGACATTCTCTTTTTCATTATAGGTTGGTATTAAAACAATTTTTTTCACTGTAAACTGGGGGCTGTTCTGCTAAAAATACGAAAAAATAGCAAAAAACATATTCCTACTTATGCAGAATGGTTTTATTCATTATTTCAGTCAATTTCTGCTTGGTATGGAGGGCAAAATCGCCTTTCATCATCCAATCGTAGTATTGTGGTTCCTCCTTAAGTACTTGAGTGACAGGCTTTCCTTTGTGTTTACCGAAATTAAATACCTCTACCCCGTTTTCAAATACAAATCGGCGGGCAAAGTCAATGATTTGGTCTTCTCCGGTAAACTTCACTATAGATTCCACAGAATCGCCAATTTGAGGGTATTTTTCTAATTGAGCTTCTAGAATTTCCCAAGTAGCTGTAGCATCTGCTTCTGCACTATGGGCATCTTCCAAGTTCTTATTGCAATAAAATTTATAGGCCGCAGTTAAGGTTCTTTGTTCCATCATGTGAAACACTTTCTGAACATCTAATAATTTTCTGTTTTCAATATCGGCACTAATTCCTGCTCTTAAAAATTCTTCATTTAACATAGGTATATCAAACCTGTTACTATTATATCCAGCTAAATCGGAGGCTTCAATAAATTGCTTTACTTCATTGGCTATTTGCTTAAAACTAGGCGCGTCTTTCACCATTTCATCTGAAATACCATGTACATCAGAAGATGCTTTTGGAATAGGCATTTCAGGGTTCACTAATTTTCTTTTAACTTGTTTAGTACCATCGGGCATAATTTTAACGATAGCTATCTCTACTATTCTATCTGTACTAACATTAATACCTGTGGTTTCTAAATCGATAAAACAAATGGCCCTATTAAGTTGTAATCGCATATGATTATTTATAAGTGTAAAGTTAGTTAATCTTAGTAACTAAAATCATGAATAGATGTTTATTTAGTTCAGGATTAATACTTAATTTTACATCCAAAATAGACTATATGCAATGGAATCCAATCAATAATAGTAATCAAATTGAAGCAATCAAAACTGCCTCATTTACTAAACCTCAATTAATTTTAAAGCATAGCACTACTTGTAGTATTAGCAAAATGGCTTTAGCTAGACTAGAAAGAGCAGACACGCCTAATAATATAGACTTTCATTATTTAGACTTATTGAACTTTAGAAATATTTCAAAAGAAATTGCCGAAAGTTTTGATGTGTCTCATGAATCGCCTCAAGTATTGTTAATTAAAAATGGCAATTGTGTTTACGACGAAAGTCATGGGGGAATTCAAATGGAAGAAATAGAAGAACAAGCTTTACAAGCTTAATGAATTTTAAACAAGTTCTATTACCATCGCTGAAGCCCCTCCTCCTCCATTACAAATAGCAGCCGCTCCATATTTAGCTTTATGCTTGCGAAGAATATGCACTAGGCTTACCACAATTCTGGCTCCACTGCAACCAAGTGGATGCCCTAAAGCCACAGCCCCTCCATGAACATTTACTTTAGTAGGGTCTATTTTTAAAATTTCTGTATTTACAATGCCCACTACAGAGAAAGCTTCATTGAATTCAAAAAAATCAATTTCATTTATTTGTACATTAGCCTTAGCCAATGCCTTGGGAAGGGCTAGTGATGGAGAAGTGGTAAACCATTTTGGATCTTGTTCAGCATCTGCAAAACCTTTTATAATGGCGATAGGTTGTATCCCTAATTCTTTTGCTTTTTCTGCGCTCATTAAAACAATTGCTGCAGCTCCATCATTCATTGTACTTGCATTAGCAGCCGTTACTGTACCTTCCTTACTAAAGGCAGGATTTAATTGAGCCAACTTATCAAAATTTACTTTTAATGGCTCTTCATCTTTATCAACCATTAAAGTAGCTCCTTTTTTCTGTGGAATTTCTACAGGTATAATTTCATCTTTAAACCAACCTTTTTCCATCGCCATCTGTGCTTTTTTATAACTATCTACTGCAAAAGCGTCTTGAGCCTCTCTACTTACATTGTATTTTAATGCACAAGCGTCTGCAAAATTTCCCATAGCTACTTTATCATACACATCTACCAAGCCATCCTTTGCTAAACCATCTTGCAAAACAACATCTCCGTATTTATTACCCCATCTTTGGCTAGTATTATAAAAAGGAACATTGCTCATACTTTCCATACCCCCTGCAATAATAATATCGGCATCTCCTAGCATAATATTTTGAGCTGCAATGGCAATAGATTTCATACCACTAGCACATACCTTATTAATGGTTGTACAAATAACTTTATTGGGAAGTCCTGCTGCTTTAGCCGCCTGTCTTGCTGGTGCTTGACCTAATCCTGCTTGAATCACAGAACCCATTATGACTTCATCAATGGAATCTTTGGAGAGTCCTGCTTTCTCTAATGCGCCTTTAATAGCAATGCCTCCTAAAGCGGTGGCAGAAATACTACTAAGACTACCTCCAAAAGAACCAATGGGTGTTCTGACTGCGGCTACGATATAGACTTCCTTATTCATAAATATAAAAGTTTATCTACTGTTTAAAATACAAAGTGAATATATTTTCGCTACAATTTTTGTAGCTACTATCATTAAATTGTGGGTGCTGCTTCTGTTGTTTCCAATGTAGCTTCTGGTATTAAATGAATACCATCCTCCTCTATGCTTATTAATTTTAATTTATATAGCATACCCACATTCATTTTAAATGCTTTTTTACTCATGCCAAAAAAAGCATAAATATCATCTGGAGCCGATTTGTCATGATAGGGCAAGAAACCTTTATGAGATTTTAATAAACTCATAATTTTTTGATTATCGTCAGCTAATTTCTCTCCACCTTGTTTGCCTAAGCCAATATCTAATTTATTGTCTTCTCTAATTTTTTTCACAAAGGCCTCATCTATAAATTGACCAATATGTAAATGTGTGAAAACTTCATTTTTATACACTAAACCTTGGTGTAATTGGTTTACAATTACTACGTATCCAATTTCTGATTCTCTATAAACTTGTATTTTAACTTTTTCGCCTTCTTTAACCGTTAAAATTTCGTTGCTAATTTGTTTGTCTATTTTTTCTGTAGCGGCCACCCTACCTGTTTGTGCATCAATATAAAGTTTTACTAAATACTTACCACCCAAACGCATGGTAGATAACTGTTGTGAAACAGGCACGAATAAATCTTTCATTAAACCCCAATCTAAAAAGGCACCTTGTGAAGTAACTTCTACCACTTTTAAAGCAGCAATATCACCCACTACAGCAAAGGGTTCTTGGGTGGTGGCAATTAATCTATTATCAGAATCGTGGTAAACAAATACACTAATCGTATCTCCAATTTGCAAACCAGAAGGCACAAAACGTTTAGGAAGCAATATGCCTTCCCCACCATCATCCATATAAAAACCAAAATCAACTTTTCGGTCTACACGCATTAAATTAAACTGACCTACATTTATGGTTGACATGATTTATATTTTAATTTAAAACAATTCTGGTTGTGTATCGTTCGGATCCTTTATCACTACTTTATTTTCCCAAGCCATTTCTACTGTTTTAGAAAAATCTACTAGTTTGGTTCCAATTGCCTTCCATCCCATCACATCTACCATCTTACTCACTTTAAACTTAGTCTTTCTAACCTGTGTTCCTCTTCCCGTATTAACGGCCAATATAGGCTCAGCAAAAGTGGAAACGGCCTCTACATAATTACCAGCACCTTCTTTAATAAAAGAGAAAGGTGTTTTTAAAGTAGTGGTTTCAATGAGGAAGCGTTTAATATTGAATTGTAATTTGTCTTTGTCCAAATACACTGCTGTAATAATTTTTGCAGGATCAAATTTTTCAATAAATAATACTTTCTCTGGGTCGAATCTTTGGCTTTGTTCTGTATCGGTTACTTCATAATTACCATCCTTGGTAATAACAAGTAGTTTCTCGTCTTCAAAGGTACCCAAATAAATTCCTTTCTCATCGGTATTTAAACGGCCAAACTTATCATCAAACCATAATTTACGGCCCGTTAAGGTGCTTTTACCCGCTTCTTTCAATTTAATGGCCTTTACAGGATACTTAGTTACCTGGTTTCCTACACTACTTCTTCCCTTCACTTCTAGTGTATCAAAGAAAAAGTCAAACTCTTTTATACGCGCTGAACAATTAGGACTTAATATAACTTTCACCGACTCGGCTTCTCCATTCATATTCACCGACATATAATGCACTTTCGATTTCTCCGTGCTCTTGGCTAAGAAATATTCTTTATCACGGGTTACACCTGTAACATTAAAACGTTTTGAATAGGTAATGCCAGAAGCACCATCAGAATACACCATATTATAGGTAGTACGCTCATCATTTTTCTGGAAGACGGCTGCATGTATAATATCTTTTCCAATAAAAACTTTATCGGAAACCTTCACTACTTTCATTACCCCTGACTTCGCGAAGGCAATAATATCATCATAGTCGGTGCAATCACATAAGAATTCGTCTTTCTTTAAGCTAGTGCCCACAAAACCTTCTGCTCTATTAATGTATAATTTAGTATTGGCAATGGCCACCTGCTTCACTTGTATGGTATCGAACTCTTTAATTTCTGTCTTACGTTCTTTGCCCTTACCATATTTCTTGGTTAGGTTTTCATAATAAGCCACTGCATAATCCACTAAATTGGCTAAATGATTTTTAACTTCTCTAATTTCTTCCTCAATAGTTTTAATTTGAGCATTTAATTCGTCAATATCTAATTTATAAATTCTTCTTACAGGCTTATCGGTTAATTTTAATAAGTCGGTACGCTCAATTGGTTTTTTAAACTTCTTTTTAAAAGGTTGAAAAGCTTCATCAATGGCATCAATTACTTTATCCCAGCTAGCATGCTTCTTTTCAAGTTCTTTATAAATCTTCTCTTCAAAAAATATTTTTTCTAAACTAGTAAAATGCCATTTATCTTCTAATTCTTTTAATTGAATTTTTAATTCAAGTTCCAATAAACTCTTGGTATGATCTACTGAATGACGCAGTAAATCGGAGGCGCCTAAAAATTGAGGTCTCTGACCCACAATCACACAGGCATTAGGGGAAATACTTATTTCACAATCGGTGAAAGCATATAATGCGTCAATGGTTATGTCTGGAGATATACCCGTTGCTAAATCAATTTGAATTTCTACTTCTGCAGCTGTTACATCGGTCACTTTTTTAATTTTAATCTTACCTTGGTCATTAGCCTTGGTAATACTTTCCATTAATTGAGTGGTGGTTACACCATAAGGAACATCCTTAATAAGTAATGTCTTTTTATCAAACTCTTCAATATGTGCTCTTACTCTTACCTTACTTCCTCTTCTTCCGTCATTATAATTACTAGCATCAATCATACCCCCTGTTTGAAAATCGGGTAATAATTGAAACTTCTTTCCTCTTAAATGTTTAATAGCAGCATCCGTCAATTCTATAAAATTATGGGGAAGAATTTTGGTAGATAAACCCACGGCAATACCATCGGCTCCTTGTGCTAATAACAAAGGAAATTTCATAGGAAGTGTAACCGGTTCTTGCTTTCGACCATCATAACTTAAAGCCCAATCGGTAGTCTTGCCATTAAAGGCAACTTCTAAAGCAAACTTGCTTAAACGTGCTTCAATATATCTAGCAGCAGCTGCATCATCTCCTGTTCTTACATCCCCCCAGTTACCTTGGGTTTCCACAAGCATATCTTTCTGACCAATATTCACCAAGGCATCTCCAATACTTGCATCTCCATGCGGATGATACTGCATACTTTGACCTATAATATTGGCTACTTTATTAAACCTGCCATCATCCATTTCCTTCATGGCATGTAAAATTCTGCGCTGTACTGGTTTTAAACCATCTTCAATGGCTGGAACCGCACGCTCCAATATTACATAAGATGCATAGTCTAAGAACCAATTTTTATATTGGCCCTGTACACCCGATTCATTCTCTGTAACTCTACTTAAATTTTTCTCTTTTGCCATATTTAATCTTCATTAGAGACGGTAAGTATCTTCACTACCTTCTGCTAAACTATTTAATTCAATAAAAATAATATCCGTCAGCGCCTTTACTTCATGCCAAACATTGGCTTCAATAATCACTCTAGAAGGCGCTTCTATGGTGAGGTTTCCTTTTTCTTCCGTTAGCAAGTTTTTCCATTCCATATGTATAGAGCCTTGTACTAATAACATTTCTTCTGGGTTCTTACCTGGCGACTTCCCTTTATGATAATGTTGTCCACTAATCGTACCCGCATTTCTATACACTAATAAAAACTCACCTGTTCTATTGGTGTTAAAATAATGAAGTGCCCCACGCTCATCAATTGCTTTTACATCTATTTTAGAAACGTTTACACTCATTTTATTATTTTAAACAACTATGTATTGTTTTTCTTTTTTATTTACGCTGACTTGTTCTACTAGTTTATTTAATCTTCTACTACCACCGATGACCCTCCTGGCATTTGCACTACCATATCCTTCCAACCTTTCTGCCAATTACCCGCAAAAACAATTTTTCCTATTTCAGCCATGGCCTTTAATCTTGAAACAATAAAGGCATCTCCTGTTTTAATTTTCATTTTACTTATAATATGCGCTATGGCACTAGGAAGTTTTTGCGCATTTTTAGTAAGTAAAGAAAAAATGTCTTTGTCATAAAAGCTAATAGGCATACTCACTAATTTCTTGCCCCCCTCTAAAAAACGAACACCTTCATTTTCTTGACATAATTTTTTCCATTCATCTGGATCTATTTCAAATTCAGATAAAGTTATAGGACGGGCTAATTTTTTAGCTTTTAAGAATTCCTTAGGTTGTATTTCACTTAAATGAGTTGGATAAAACAATTGTCCTTTATCATTTAAAAAAGGTAAGTTATTTAAATACAAAACTTGTAATCGACCTTGATAAGGTTTCAACTGTGTCATTAACCAATAATAACCGCATACATCGTGTGCATTTTGTCCCATCCAAATCCAGATGAATTCATTTTCATCATGGTCTAATGCATTGACTAATTGATTCACTGTTAATTTATCATCTACAATATCTAATTGCTCTTCATAAGGCGAATGCTCTAAAACAGTTTTCCACCAATCGCGTCTTGCCTGATAACCTTCGGTTTCATAAATGTCAAGAATTGGGCCCACGGCATAGTCGTCCTTTATTTCAACGACCCTTCCTGACAATGATTCGTCTAAGGCTATTGCGGCTTCAATAGAAGCCATATCTGCTGTATTAAATACTAAGTGTATCATGCGCTTTATCCAATTCTACTTTTAAATTATTGATAATAAAATCCTGTCTCTCTTGGGTATTCTTACCCATATAATATTCTAATAAATGCTGAATATGATCTCCTTGTTCTAAAATAACAGGATCTAATTTGATATCCGCATTAATAAACTTGCCAAATTCTTCAGGACTAATCTCTCCGAGTCCTTTAAACCTTGTAATTTCTGGTTTAGCGCCTAATTCTTTCATGGCTGCCTGCTTCTCCGTTTCATCGTAACAATAAATGGTCTTTTGTTTATTACGCACTCTAAATAAGGGTGTTTCTAAAACAAATACATGGCCTTTTTTAACTAAGTCTGGAAAGAATTGTAAGAAGAATGTAAGTATTAATAAACGTATGTGCATACCATCTACATCAGCATCGGTAGCAATGACAATTTGATTATATCTCAGGCCTTCTAAACCTTCTTCAATATTTAAAGCATGTTGCAATAAATTAAATTCTTCGTTTTCGTATACCACTTTTTTAGTTAAACCAAAAGCGTTCAAAGGTTTACCCCTTAAGCTAAATACGGCTTGGGTGTCTACATTTCTTGACTTCGTAATACTTCCACTTGCAGAGTCGCCCTCGGTAATAAATAAAGTACTCCCTTGTTGTAAAGAAATAAACATCTCTTTATTCTTAGTGGGCAAATCGTCGTTCAAATGCACGCGACAATCTCTTAATTTTTTATTATGCAAATTGGCTTTCTTAGCTCTTTCATTCGCTAATTTTTTTATGCCTGCTAATTCTTTTCTTTCGTGTTCGTTTTGTTCAATTCTTTTTTTAAGAGCTTCTGCAGTAGCTGTATTTCTATGCAAGAAATTATCTAATTCCTTAGCTAAAAATTCAGTCACAAAATTCTTCATGCTTGGCCCACCTTCTGCTACATTCTGAGAACCTAATTTTGTTTTGGTCTGACTTTCAAATACAGGCTCTTGTACTCTTACTGAAATAGCAGCTACAATACTGGTTCTAATATCAGAAGCGTCGTAATCTTTTTTATAGAAATCACGAATCACTTTAATGTAGGCTTCTCTAAAGGCTTGCTGATGCGTTCCTCCTTGCGTAGTGTATTGACCATTTACAAAAGAAAAAATATCTTCTCCGTAATCGTTGTTGTGCGAAATAGCTACTTCAATATCATCTCCTTTTAAATGTATAATGGGATACCTAAGTTCGTCTGGATTTGTTTTTCTTTCTAGTAAGTCTAATAAACCATTTTTACTTACATATTTTTTCTCGTTAAATACAATACTTAAACCTGCGTTTAAATAACAGTAGTTCCATAATTGACCATCTATATACTCATGTATATAATGGAAGTTTTTGAACATAGTGGAATCGGGCGTGAACACAACCAGGGTACCATTTGCCTCCGTTGTTTTAGTTTCTTTGGTTTCGCTAACCAAAACACCTTTTTTAAAAGTGGCAGTTCTTTGTTTACCTTCTCTAAATGCAGTGACTAAAAAATCTTCACTGAGGGCATTCACCGCCTTGGTACCTACTCCATTTAAACCCACCGATTTCTGGAAGGCCTTACTATCGTATTTAGCGCCTGTATTTATCTTACTTACTACATCTACAATTTTTCCAAGAGGAATTCCACGACCATAATCTCGAATAGTCACTTCTTTTCCTACAATACCAATTTCAATTTGTTTACCATAACCCATGGTATGTTCATCGATACAGTTATCAATGACCTCTTTCATGAGTACATAAATACCATCATCAGGAGCTGAACCATCTCCTAATTTACCTATATACATTCCTGGTCTTAATCTTATATGTTCCTTCCAATCTAAAGACCGAATTGAATCTTCGTTATACTCTGATGGAATCTTTGTTTCTGCCATAATTATCAATGCTTTAGGGGCATAAAAGGGCCCTTGTCTGACTGCAAATCTAATGAGCGTGGTGGTTACCCCAATTTTACTTTTCACCAATTGGCCTAATTATGTGGATAAACGATTATTCTCTTATCTTTAAAGCATCAAAACAGATCCTAAATACCCCATTACAGACCTAGCTTACATAAAGCAGCAGGCTGAGGCATTAAGCACTGAAAACGATCAATTTCAGGCCTTTATAGCAGCTATAGATAGTGAAACCCTTGACGCGGAAGCCTTTTCATTGTCTGAACAGATTAGCCCTAAGATAGATTGCACCAGCTGTGGCAATTGTTGTAAAAGCTTAATGGTCAATATTGATGAAGCAGAAGCTTCTAACTTGGCTAAGCATTTAGGAAAAACGAGGGAAGATTTTGATAATGAATTTATATCTAAAGGAGAATCGGGTCGTATGGTCATTAACGCCATACCCTGTCATTTTCTAGTCGGCAATAGTTGTTCTGTGTATGAGCACCGATTTGCTGGATGTAAAGAATTCCCCGCCTTTCATGTTCCTCAATTGAAGAAAAGAATGTTTACGACTTATATGCACTATGACCGCTGCCCTATTATATTTAATGTGATAGAAAATTTGAAATTAAATTTAGAATTTAAGAAATCGGAAAATTAAAATGAGCATTCAATTTGGTATAGATAATTTACTGGCACTTGATCCAAAATGGAAAACAAAAAATATTGCTTTTTTGACCAATGATGCTGCCACCACCATTAAAGGCATATCCAGCAGAAAGGCTTTGATAGATGCCGGATTTAATATTGTATTATTATTTTCCCCTGAACATGGTATTAGTACCAAGGGTGAAGATGGACATAAAATAAAAGATCAGGTAGATCCTATTACTAAATTACCTATCATTAGTTTATATAATAAAAAATTAGCACCCACTAAAGAAGACTTAAAGGGTATTGATATATTACTATTTGATATACCTGATGCAGGTACCCGTTTTTATACCTATTTATGGACAATGAGTTATTTTATAGAAACGGCAGCTAGGTATAAATTGCCAGTATATATATTAGACAGACCAAACCCATTAGGATGCATGTTTAATTTAGTAGAAGGCCCCATGCTCGATAATACGCTTAGTAGTTTTATTGGAAGGTTCTCTATACCTATAAAACATCAGTCAAGTTTTGGTGAATTGGCGAGGTATTTTAATGAAAGTCAAAACTGGAATGCTAAGCTAGAAGTGATTCCTTGCAAAAACTTAAAAAGAGAAAACTTATTCTTTGATTGGAATTATAAATGGGTAAACCCATCCCCTGCGCTTCAAAATTTTGAAGCTTGTTTATTGTATCCAGGACTTTGTTTATTTGAAGCCACCAATGTTTCTGTGGGCAGAGGCAGTGATTATAGTTTTGAATGGATAGGTGCTTCTTGGTTTAATATGCCTGCCATTGTGATGGTTTGGCAAAATATATTGAAAGACGATATAAAAATTGAAACACTTCGATTAACCATGCTAATTGATAACGAAATAGAAGATATTAAAGGCATAAGAGTAAAAGTGATTGCCCCCGCTGCATTTAATCCGGTAATGACAGGACTGATATTATTAAAGCTCATTAAGGATATTCACCCACAAGATTTTAAGTGGCAGCCTTATCCCACCCATGTAAACCCATCTGGCGCCAATCATTTATCTTTACTATTAGGCATACCTGATGCAGAAAAACTGTTTGAACTGCCTTTAAAAGATTGGTTAAACAAAGTAGTATCTGCCTTAAAAGTATCACAATGGGAAAAAACCATGCAACCCTATTTACTCTATGAATAACGATGCCATTATAAAAAAAACATTTCTTCCTAAAACTATTAGATGGACATTCTATTTAGGATTTATTTTCCTAATTATAATGAGTTTATTAAGATTCATTTTTGTAAATCGTTTTGCAGCACCCGTAAGTTCAGACAATGATTTAACTGCTTCCTATATTTTAGGTTTCAGATATGACCTAAGATATGTAGCCATTGTAATGATGATCATATTGCTATTATCCTATA